>VOFJ01003580.1_pt1 | contig 28764 bp, 43 predicted proteins | sample 5384081 | NCBI WGS metagenome assembly VOFJ01 (sample SAMN12384729, study PRJNA508395) | human gut metagenome | isolation source: healthy gut I | host: Homo sapiens | reverse complement strand
ATTACGTATTGCTTAGTGCTTTTTGCGTGAGGATCTGGCGAGGAAAGAGGTCATCAACGTAAATGACTGCAAGTGCCTGGGAAATGTGCGGGATCTGGATTTTGACGAGTGCGACGGATGCATCAAGGCGCTGATTGTGCCGGGACCGGCAAAGTGGATGGGCTGCATGGGAAGGGAGTTTGAAGTGTTTATTCCGTGGTGCAGGATTGTAAAAAATCGGACCGGACATTATTCTGGTGGACATTGATGAGAAAGAGGCAAAACATAAGGTAAAATAGGCGAAGGGGACAATAAAACAGAAAGTTTGTGCAAAAAATGACAATTTCGTGAAAATATATAAAAAACCGGTCATATAATCGTGTAAATTTCATTGACAAGCAACAAATGTATAGATATACTACAATATATAGGCAAAATTGCCCATGGAGGTAGCAAATGAAGTGCCCATTTTGCAGCAGTGAAAATACCCGAGTGATCGATTCCAGACCGGCAGATGACAACAATTCCATCCGCCGCCGCAGACTTTTTGCGATGATTGCGGAAAACGCTTTACCACCTATGAAAAGGTGGAGACCATTCCGCTGATTGTGATTAAGAAAGATAATACGAGAGAGCAGTATGACCGTTCCAAGATCGAGGGTGGTGTGCTGCGCGCCTGCCATAAGCGGCCAATCTCGGTCAATCAGATTAACCAGCTTGTGGATGAAGTGGAGACGGAGATCTTTAACCGCGAGGAGAAGGAGATTCCGAGTTCCCTGATCGGCGAGCTTGTGATGGATAAGCTTAAGGATCTTGAGGCGGTTGCCTATGTCCGTTTCGCGTCGGTGTACCGTGAGTTCAAGGACGTCAACACGTTTATGAGCGAGCTGAAAAAAATGCTCGACAAATAAGAACAGAAGGTAAAGTTTCTGTTTTTATTTGTCGATATAATAAAAAGTTATAGTAATATTTTTTTTCTGGTTACAATGGAGAGTTTCTAATGAATTTGTCAGGAATCCGCATCAGTGCGGGATTTTATGATTACAACTCCATAGAGAATCAAACTGTTACCGTGGGATCGGAACTGCCAGCAGAACTTCCGCAGAGCGTAACAGGGCAGGCGCCGTCCACAGAGGAGTATACTGCGCCTGCAGCCATCAGGAAGAGCGGACCGGATCAGGGGCCATCGATTACGCAAACAGCTACCAGCCGGATGCGGTCTACGAGCTGAAGGGCGTGGACAGCGACATTGCCAGACTGGATGTTGAGCGCGCCATTTCGGATATGCGTAAGGATCAGGTACTCGAGCAGTATCAGTTTTTTGTAGGAACGAATCCTGACAAGGCACAGCCGGTCAGACCGGATGAGAATTTTATACTATAGAATCATGAGCGGATGGGACTGTATACACATGTGTATGCAGTTTTTTTTTTTGTGTAATAGGAAACTTTGTTCCTATTACACAAAAACGCTCTGAGAAAAACGAACAACGCGAATTGGAAATTCCGGGTGGATATTTTGGTAGAAATGTAGTAATCTATGTAAGGATGCGCACTAAGTGAGATGAGTAAAGGAGCAAAAGGGCAATGCTGGAACGGTTTTACCCGGGAGAATACGTAGATTCTACCTATGCGATCGATTTTGACCGCCTTTATGAGGAGGGATATCGAGGCGTTATTTTTGATATTGATAATACGCTGGTGCCGCACGGCGCGCCGGCGGACGAGCGGGCGTGCGCGCTTTTTGCACATTTGAAGGAGCTGGGATATCATTGCATGCTGCTGTCGAACAATAAGCGGAACCGCGTGTGAAAAATGTTCAATGACGCGGTGCAGGTTTCTTATATCTACAAGGCAGGAAAGCCGAATCCGGCGAATTACAGAAAAGCGATGGAACAGATGGGAACGGATGAGAAAACACATTGTTTGTGGGAGATCAGATTTTCACGGATGTCTACGGCGCCAACCGCACGGGAATCCGCACGATTCTGGTAAAGCCGATCCATCCGAAGGAGGAGATCCAGATTGTCTTAAAGCGTTATCTGGAAAAAGATCGTCCTGTTTTTCTATCTGAGAAAATGCCAAAAGCAGCAGAGCGCAGCGCAGAAGCGATAAAAGAAGCAGTTTGTGCTGCAGAAAACAGTGGCAGCATGTGACAATGAAAAAGGACGGGTGCCAAAACCCGGGATCGAGGAAAAAATGAAAATAGCAATCGGAAATGATCACGCGGCAACAGAGTTAAAATTTGTCATTATGGACTATTTAAAGGAACTGGGACATGAGGTTATCAACTTTGGAACCGACCGACGGAACGGACAGCTGCAATTATCCGGAATACGGAGAGAAAGTCGGCAGGGCAGTTGTGGCAGGCGAGGCTGACTGCGGCGTACTGATCTGCGGAACCGGTGTGGGAATCTCCATCGCAGCCAATAAAGTCAACGGTGTGCGTGCAGCAGTGTGCTCCGACACGGCAACTGCGCGGCTGGTAAAGAACACAACAATGCCAACATTATTGCATTCGGTGCTAGAATCGTCGGCACAGAGCTTGCAAAAGACATTGTAAAAGCATATTTAGATGCAGAATTTCAGGGTGGAAGACACCAGACCAGAATCGATATGATCCATGAGATTGAGAAGCGCAACGCTTAATAATACCGGGGAGATTGCGCCAGGAACAGAGCAAAAAGCGTGCAAATTCGCATGGCGCAGTGCGGTATATGAAAAAAAGCTTGAAATATAGCGCTGTTTATTATAAAATAGAAAAATCAGAGAGTAAAACTCGAGCGTATTTTTTTTTAAGGAGGAAATTTACATGATTTCAGCAGGCGATTTCAGAAATGGTATTACCATTGAGTTAGAGGGTAATATCTATCAGATTATCGAATTCCAGCATGTGAAACCAGGAAAAAGGTGCAGCATTTGTAAGAACCAAGTTAAAGAATATTAAGAGCGGCGGTGTGGTTGAGAAGACATTCCGTCCTACAGAGAAATGTCCGACTGCCCGCATTGACAGAAAAGATTACACTTATCTGTATGCAGATGGTGACTTATACAACTTTATGGATGCAGAGACTTATGAGCAGATCGCACTCTCCAAAGATGACATCGGCGATGCGCTGAAGTTCGTGAAGGAGAACGAGATGGTGAAGATGTGCTCTCACAACGGAAGCGTATTCGCAGTAGAGCCGCCTCTGTTCGTAGAGCTTCAGATCACTGAGACTGAGCCGGGCTTCAAAGGGTGATACCGCTACTGGTGCAACCAAGCCGGCAATCGTCGAGACAGGAGCTACCGTATATGTACCTCTGTTCGTAGAGCAGGGCGATGTGATCAAGATCGATACACGTACAGGTGAGTATCTGTCCAGAGTATAATTGAAAATGGACTTCGGTTCAAGATGAGAAGCACAACCCCCGGAAATATCAAGTTCCGGGGGCTTTCTTTATGTAACGTTTTGTTTTTCTAATTTAGGAGCTTTTGTTCTTATTCCGTCAATGTGTTCGTATAAATCGTCTCGTATTGGTGAACGCATTGGGTCTAAAATGAAATCAATACCCTCTCGTCGGGCATTCTTCGCGGCTGGTACAAAGTCACTGTCCCCAGAAATTAAAATGATTCTGTCAACCTGCTTTTTGAAGGAAAGTGAAGAGATATCTACGCCAATTCTCATGTCGACACCCTTCTGGGTAACTGATAATGAAAAATCCTTTTCTTCTAATTCATCTATAGTTTTTACACCGGATAATATTTTTTTCATCACATCGGGTTTTATGTTGAAGTGAGCCTGTTCCTCGGCGAGTTGGCCCCAGTCTGAGTGCAAACTTGCGTTGATGCTTTAATTCTTTAAAAAAATCGTTTGCCCATACATAATCCTCCGATTGACCGAGGTTGATGGCCCGCTTTAGCAAGGGATGATATACTTGTTTGTTCATAGGGGGACAATCATAATAAAATACTCTATAGAGGCATGCACCTTCTTTCTCGTCTTTTATATGACGGTGGCAGTATGCCGAAAGTTCTTTTGCTCTCTCGGCAGGGCTTATGTCTCCGAATAATGTGTAGGCACGTTTTCTATAGAAAGCGCCGTCAACAAGAATAGCTGTTTTTATCATAAAATCTCCTTGGTAAAAAAAATATCCCTAGGCTCATCGCTTCCCATATGTTGGGAGGATTACTGCTAGGGATATACTCTCAAAATACTGTACCACACAAATAGGTACAATATTATTATATCCAAACAGTAAGCAAAGTCAACAGCTTTTAGGAATAAATCTGTAGTGATAAAATAACTATACCACTGATGATGTAATTATATTGCAAGGCTGTTTGTCAGCTTGCCATTATATACAGATGCAACAATTTTAACCTACATACTTTGTGAATGATTCTGGCAGTATTTGGTGGAGATGGAAGATGCGGCAGCCTTTCTGGTGGATACCAGCGATAACATGATTTTAAGCCACCGGAGCAGTGCGCTGGTGGGAAGCACATTGAGAGCGCAGCTTCCGATCCACTGATGCAGAGTGTTGCGGAAAAACTGGATGCGGGAGACCTGGGGACGACCATTTTAAACGGTTATCAGGTGGCGTTCGAGCAGGTTGATGCCTCCAATGTGCGCGATTACGAGTAGCAGCGCGTGGTCAGGCATTAAAATGTGTCTGGCGCAGCAGAATTCCGATGGAGAGGAGAGCCATGACGGCCTGACTGATGAGAAGTCCGCACAGATAGCCGCGGATGCCGTAGACGGGGAGGGCAAACAGCACAAAGAGGATGCGGATGCCGCAGGCAATCAGATTCAGCACACGAAAGTGATGCCCGGGTAGCCGAGTCCGTGCAGAATACTGCTCAGCGTCACGCCGAGGTACAGGAAAGGACAGATCCAGCCGAGCGTCCGTATAAATGTTCCGGCGAGCGCGTTCCCAAAGAGCACATTCCCGATAAAGTGGCCGGTAGCAAGAAAACCTGCTGTACAGAAAAAGCCCCACAGAAGACAGACCCGGATGGTTTTTAAGACCGCGCGCCGTATGAGCGCATCGTTTCCACCGGCTTTGGCCTCTGAGATGGCGGGCATAAGAAGTACCGAAACGGAGTTGGTGATGACGGACGGAAACATGATGACGGACATCGCCATGCCGGTTAAGATGCCGTAGACGCCAAGCGCCTCGGAAGCCGTGTAACCGAACAGGCGCAGGCGGCTGGGAATCATGATGTTTTCAAAACTGGAAAAGAGCGTTAAAACAACCCGGTTTGCCGTGAGCGGAACCGCCATGGCAAGGAGATTGCGCGTGTTGCATTTCACGGAAAGCGCCGTGTCCGTTCCCTTCGGAAGTTTTGCGACGCTGACGGAGACGAGCGTGCTTGCCACTTCGCCCATCACAGCGCCCCACATTGTGACGGAGAGCGGAACGGTGGTCTGCTCCCGCATATGGATCTGATAGAGCAGCCAGACCGTGCCGACGCGGGCGATCTGCTCTGTGAGCTGTGTGAGAGCGGGGACGCCCGTCTTTTTTTCTGTCCATAGTAGCAGCCGTTGATGCAGGCGTGGATACAGCACGGGACAAAGGAGAGAGAGATGATTTTAAGGAGCGGGATGCACCGCACATCCCCGAGCATGGAAACACCAATAAAGTCTGCGTATTTCCAGATTACAAAGCCGGTCGCGGCAGATAAAAACAGCGACAGCAGCAGGCCGATCCGAAAATAGAGCCTCGCACCCGCGGGATTGTTCTGCGCAAGCTCGGAGGAGACGAAGCGTGAGATCGCAGTCTGAATTCCGGCGGCGGTGACGGCGAAACCGAGCGCCCGCCGCCATCACCGGGGACAGCAGCTGGTAGATCCCAAGACCTTCTGCACCAATCAGCCTTGAGAGGAATATTCTATAGAAGAAGCCGATAATCCGTGTGAGCACACCGGCGAGTGTTAGCAGCAGTGTGCCGGTGATCAGGGAATTTTTCAGAGAATTTCCAGAAACGGAATTCCTGGGAAAATGAATGTCTGGCAAAGTGTGTCTCCGGGACTTGGAATCTTTTTTATTATATGTAAGGTGTGGGGGAAAAATGTGCGATCAGGAATATAAAGCAGGTGTGGTCTATCTGGATAATGCTGCAACGACGCGGATGGCGGAGGAGGCCGAAGCCGCTATGCAGCCTTATCTGGTGGAAAAGTTTGGCAATGCGTCAACGGCTTACGGTTACGGGGGAGGAAGCGCAGGCGGCGATTGCCCATGCGAGAGAGGTGATTGCAGCATCACTGGATGCCAGACCGTCGGAAATCTATTTTACATCGGGCGGATCGGAGGCGGACAACTTGGGCAGTTAAGGGGGTGGCGGAAGCGTATGGAAAATACGGTCGTCATATCATTACCAGCAGGATTGAACATCACGCGGTCCTAAACTCCTGCCATTATCTCGAGGAGCAGGGCTACGAGGTGACTTATCTGGACGTCGATCAAAACGGAATGATCTCGCTGGAACAGTTAGAGCATGCCGTCCGGGAGGATACGATCCTGATCTCGGTCATGTTTGGAAACAATGAGGTCGGAACGATCGAACCGGTCATGCAGATCGGAAGGTTCGCAAGAGACCATCAGATTTTGTTTCATACGGATGCGGTGCAGGCGTATGCCCAGATTCCGATCTCCATGCAGCAGTACCACATCGATCTGCTTAGCGCGAGTGCACACAAATTTCACGGACCGAAAGGTGTGGGATTTTTGTATGTAAGAGACGGGGTTACGATGCCTTCCTTTATCCACGGCGGCAGCCAGGAGCGTGGAAAACGCGCGGGAACGGAGAATGTGCCGGGGATCGTCGGGATGGGGAAAGCGGTGGAACTGGCATTCTGTAATATGCGCAGAAGAATCCGCAGGGAGATGATGCTGCGCAATTATCTGATTGAAAAGATCATGCATGAGATCAAGGGGGTCCGCCTGAACGGACATCCCACGAACCGCCTGCCGGGGAATGTGAATGTGAGCTTTTCCGGCGTGGACGGTGCATCGCTTCTCATTCTGCTGTATGAGGACGGAATCTGCGCCTCGGGCGGCTCCGCCTGCAACACCGGGGAGGAGCGGGTCTCCTATGTAATCGGGGCGTTGGGCGTGCCGGACGAATACGCACCGGGGACCGTGCGTATGACGTTGTCGGGAGAGACGACAAGGGAAGAGATCGACCGCGCCGTGGAGGCGCTCAAGCAGAATCTTAGGAAACTGAGAGATGAAAAATAGTTTTCTCTGGGGAAAAAATATGTGAAAATATTACAAAAACGAAACGTACCTTTGCGGGAAATGAGAAAGTGTGCACAAGGGAATAATTATGCAGTTTGCTTTTTGAGAGAAAATCGCAAAAAAGAGATTGCAAAAACGGCAAAAAATCGGGCACAGAAATGAGCAGATTGCCCGTACTTTCAAGTGGTTTACCGGTTGCGTCAAATTTGACAAAGAAAAAAAATTATGCAATAATTGCGCGGAAATCAGAGAAACACGTTTGGTTTATAGTAGGAAAGGATGAATAATATGATAGAGAGAAAAATCAGATTGTCTGACACGGAGGAAGTAAAGGAGTTTGTGAGAGCTGCCGGAAAATGTGATTTTGATATCGATGTTTGTTATAACAGAGCTGTGATTGATGCAAAATCACTGCTCGGAATGTTGTATCTTGGACTCAGCAAGGATCTGACCGTAAAATACGGCGGACAGAACACCGGGTTTGAGAATACGGTACAGAAATATGCAGTCTGCTAGTCAGACAGACGGAGACAGGGCTGCTGCCGGAGAGAAACCTCTTCGTGCAGCAGCCCTGTTTTTGTGTTACACTGTATGATAAGAAACCGGAAAGTAGGGAGCGCTGCCGTATGGATGCACAACAGGAAAAAGACGAAAAAGAAAATCATAAAGATCTCGGTGCGGAATCTGGTGGAGTTCATTCTGCGGGAGGGAGACATTGATAACCGCCACGGGAGAACTGCGTCCCCGGAGGCCATGTGGGAGGGCAGCCGTATCCATAAGCGCATTCAGAAGAACAAAGGCGCGAATTACCATGCGGAGGTGCCGCTTAAGATCGAACTTAGCGAGGGAGATTACACGCTTGCCATCGAGGGACGGGCGGACGGAATCGAGATTACGTGCGACGGGGAGAGACAGCTTGATTTTTCGGATAACTTCAACCATCTTGCGGTGGAGGAAGGCATGCATGTGACGATTGATGAGATCAAGGGGATCTACATGAATCTGGATGCGCTGGATGAACCCGTGGGCGTGCATCGCGCGCAGGCGATGTGTTATGCCTATATCTATGCCTTGCAGCATGATCTTGCAGAGATCTCCGTGCAGCTGACCTACTGCAATCTGGATACAATCGAACTGACAAAGACGGCGTTTCTGGGGAATCTGAAATACTTTAGGGAAACATTTTCGTTTGCGGAGCTGGCGGAGTGGTTCACCCGGCTGACGGACGAATATAAAAGTGGGCGGATTTTCAGTTCGCCTGGCAGAATCTGCGGCAGGCTTCCATCAAAAAGCTGGAGTTTCCCTATGCATACCGGAAAGGACAGAAAGAACTGGCATCGGACGTATACCGCACGATCGCGCGCCGGAAGAATCTGTTTATCCAGGCGCCCACCGGTGTCGGGAAGACCATTTCGACGGTCTTTCCGGCGGTGAAGGCAGTCGGTGAGGGACTCGGGGACAAGATTTTTTATCTGACGGCGAAGACGATCACGGGCACGGTGGCAAAGGAAGCATTTGAACTTTTGCGCACCAGGGGGTATCAGGCGAAGATCATCTGGCTGACGGCGAAGGAAAAGCCTGTGCCTGTGCGAGGAGATGGACTGCAACCCAGTGCATTGTCCCTACGCGAAGGGACACTACGACCGCGTGAACGATGCGGTGTACAACCTGTTGCAGAAGGAGGATGTTTTTACCAGGGAAGTGATCTTAGAGCAGGCGAGGGAATACCGGGTCTGCCCGTTTGAGATGTCGCTGGATACGGCGACCTGGGCGGACGACATCATAGGGGATTACAATTACGTCTTTGATCCGAATGTCTATCTGAAACGCTTTTTTGCGGAAGGAACGCGCGGGGACTACATTTTTCTGGTGGATGAGGCGCACAATCTTGTGGAGCGGAGCCGGGAAATGTACAGCGCATCGATCTATAAGGAGGATTTTCTGGCAGCTAAAAAGCTGCTGAAACCCTATCAGGAAGAGCATGACAGATGTGCGGAACGTGTGATCCGGCATCTGGAAAAATGCAACCGCATCCTCCTGGGATACAAGCGTGAGTGCGAAAACTATGTCGTATATGAAAATATCGGTACGCTGATCTTTGCACTGACGCGCCTTGCGGCAGATCTGGATGAGTATCTGCAGAAAAGTCCCGATTTCCCGGAGCGCAGGGAAGTAAATGAATTTTACTTAAACCTGCGCAATTTCATGAATATCTACGAGCTGGTCGACGAGCATTATGTCGTGTATTCAGAGCATGAGGAGGACGGGCGCTTCAAGCTGAAGTTTTACTGTGTGGATCCCTCCCTCAGTCTGCAGGAGCGCATAGACAAGGGAAATGCGACGATCTTTTTCTCGGCGACACTGCTTCCGATCCAGTATTATAAAAGCCTGCTGTCCACCCGCAGGGATAATTATGCGGTCTACGCGCAGACGGCGTTTTCCGAGGAACAGCGCCTGCTGCTGTTTGAAATGACGTCAGCAGCAAGTACACGAGGCGCGGCAGGGCAGAGTATGAGCGGATTGCATTATATATAGAAAAAACAGCGCGCGCGAAGCAGGGAAACTATATGGTGTTCTTTTTCCGTCCTACCGGATGATGCAGGAAGTCTACGATGTGTTTTTTTAGAGGGCGGGGAGACGGATGAAATGCGTCCGCAGGAGTATTTTCCGGAAGGAGCAGAGAATGCAGAGATTGTGGAGCATCCCGAAGAGGCAGAGATTGCGGAGCATCCCGAAGAGGCAGAAATTGCGGAGCATCCCAATGATGCGGAAAATCCCGGAGACGCAGAGCCGTGTCTTTGGTGCATGATGCAGCAGACCGGGATGCGTGAGGCGGAGCGCGAGGCTTTCTTACAGGCATTTTCCGGTGAGGCATCGAAACGGCGAGGCGGTTCACTGGTGGCGTTCTGTGTGCTCCGGAGGTATTTTCGGAGAGGGGATTGATCTGAAAAAGAACAGCTCATCGGGGCGGTGATCGTGGGAACCGGATTGCCGCAGATCAGCAATGAGCGCGAGATTTTAATGCGTTATTATGATGAGAGAGCGGGGGCGGGCTTTGACTATGCGTACCGCTTTCCGGGAATGAACAAGGTATTGCAGGCAGCCGGGCGCGTGATACGGACGACAGAGGATGTGGGAGTGATTGAACTGTTGGACGAGCGGTTTTTAAAGAGTGATTAGAGGGCTGTTCCCAAGAGAATGGGAACAGCGCCGGATATGTAATGTAAATGAAGTGGAGCAGATGTTAGCCGAGTTCTGGGAGAGACGGCAGGAGTTTTAAGAATTCTTCCGTGGACTGCGCGATTGGAAGCGTCGGGTTGACTGCGGTGACCATCTGGCGTGCCGGGAGCTTTTCCTTGATCTTTACGATAAAGAGCTCTTTGGACTCGCGGTTTAGGCAGTAATCCGGGATAAACGCGATTCCCAGGCCGATACGTGCCAGATCAATCAGAAGATCGTTGCTGCTCAGCTCGATCTGCGGCATCAGTTCAAGCTGGTGCTGCAGAAAGAGGTTATGCAAAAATTCGCTGGTGGTGCTCTTGCGGTCGAGCATCAGGATCGGGTACTGCTGCAGATCCCTCTAAGGCAATCTCCTGCTGCTTCAGATTAAAATAGGCAGGGTTGGCGATAAAGACGTCGTGAAAGCTGCACACAGTCTTGCGGATGTAGGACTGGTTTAAATTAGAGTTGGGAAAATTGGTCACAATCAGATCGACTTTTCCCTGTTCCAACAGCTCCACACAGCTGAGGGAGGTTGAGTTTGTCACCTTGATCGGGACATTCGGGAACTTCTTGTGGAACTGCTTTAAATACGGCACGAGAAAATAGCGGCAGATGGTGTCGCTCGCGCCGATGTGGAGCTGCCCCAGACCGAGGCTGCCGGAATCTAACAGCTGGCTCTCACCGCGCCGGATTAAATTCATGGCAGGTTCAATATGCTTGAGCAGAATCTTTCCTGCCGGAGTCAGCTGTACTTTTTTGGTACTCCGGATAAAAAGCGGCTGCTCCAGCTTTTTCTCCAGCGTCTTGATTGACTGGCTGACGGCGGACTGGGAGATATAGAGCTGCTTGCTCGCCTCCGGAAAAGCTGAGGGAGGTTGCAACATAATAGAAAACTTTATACAATTCGTAATTGATATCCATGGTTCCTCGTTTCTGTCGGAGCGCTGCTCCGAACCGTTCTGTAGCGTGTTAACTATAATTATAAGACCTGCTTATAAAACTGTCAAATAAATCTTATGTGATATATTAACCATAATAATAGAAGAGATTAAATATATTAATTATGCTTATTTGTTCGCATATGCTATACTTCATATAGAAAGTAGGATAAGATAGAAATACAAACGATCAGTAGTTTCGCCGATGGCGTGCGCAGATGGAGGGAAAATATGAGCAACGTAAGACGCGTATATGTGGAGAAAAACCGGCATTTGCTGTCAGAGCAAGAGAGCTGGAAGCAGAGATCAGAAATTATCTCGGTATCAGTGACGTGAAGGGAGTGCGTGAGCTGATCCGTTACGATATGGAGCATGTATCGGAGGAAACCTACCGCAAGGCTCTGGTTACCGTTTTTCCGAGCCGCCGGTGGACGATGTGTACGAGGAAACTTTTGAGTTAAATGGCGCGAGAACTTTTTCCGTAGAATTCCTGCCGGGACAGTTTGACCAGAGAGCGGACTCCGCCGAGCAGTGCGTGAAGCTGTTAAATGAGAACGAGGAGCCGCTGATCCGCACGGCTGTGACCTATGTGATCGAGGGGAGAGATCAGCGATGCAGAGTTTGAGGCGATCAAAAAGCACTGCATCAACCCGGTTGACTCCAGAGAGACCGGTCTTGAGAAAGCCGCAGACGCTGGTGCAGTCGTTCCCGGAGCCAGAGGATGTAAAGATTTTCGACGGATTTTCTGCGATGCCTGAGGCAGAACTGAAGGAACTTTATGATTCCCTCGGTCTGGCGATGACTTTCAAGGACTTTTTACATATTCAGAATTATTTTAAGAATGAGGAGAAGCGCGATCCGTCCATGACGGAGATCCGCGTATTGGACACCTACTGGTCTGATCACTGCCGTCATACGACGTTTTCCACAGAACTTAAGGACGTAAGCTTTGACGACGGCTATTACCGTGCGCCGATGGAAGAGACCTATCAGGATTACCTTGCCACCCATAAGAATCTTTACGCAGGACGTTCAGACAAATTCGTGTGCCTGATGGACATTGCCTTAATGGCGATGAAGCGCCTCAAAAAGAAGAAGGCAAGCTGATGGATCAGGAGGAATCCGATGAGATCAATGCCTGCTCGATTGTCGTTCCGATCGAGGTGGACGGCGTGACCGAGGAGTGGCTTGTAAACTTTAAGAACGAGACACATAACCACCCGACAGAGATTGAGCCGTTCGGCGGTGCTGCTACCTGTCTGGGCGGTGCGATTCGTGACCCGCTTTCCGGACGTACCTATGTATATCAGGCTATGCGCGTGACCGGTGCCGCAGATCCGACGGTTTCTGTGAAAGACACGATCCCGGGCAAGCTTCCGCAGAAGAAGCTGGTGCGCGAGGCGGCACACGGTTACAGTTCTTATGGTAACCAGATCGGTCTGGCAACCGGTTATGTCAAGGAGGTATACCATCCGAATTATGTGGCGAAGCGCATGGAGATCGGTGCAGTGCTCGGTGCGGCTCCGAGACGTGCGGTGCAGAGACGACCTCCGATCCGGGAGACATCATCATTCTGCTTGGCGGCCGTACCGGTCGTGACGGCATCGGTGGTGCGACAGGTTCTTCCAAGGCACATAACACAGAGTCCACCGCAGTCTGCGGTGCAGAGGTGCAGAAGGGTAACCCGCCGACAGAGCGCAAGATCCAGAGATTATTCCGCCGCGAGGAAGTGGCGCATATTATTAAGAAGTGTAATGACTTCGGTGCAGGCGGTGTATCGGTTGCCATCGGAGAGCTGGCAGACGGACTGCGCGTGCAGCTGGATAAGGTGCCGAAGAAATATGCGGGACTTGATGGAACCGAACTTGCAATCTCAGAGTCCCAGGAACGTATGGCGGTTGTAGTGGCGCCGGAGGGATGTACAGAAGTTCCTTGCATTTGCAAAGGAGGAGAATCTGGAAGCTGTCGAGGTTGCGGTTGTGACCGAGGAGCCGCGGCTGGTGCTTATGTGGAGAGGAAAGGAAGTCGTAAACTTATCCCGTGCATTCCTGGATACCAACGGTGCACATCAGGAGACCAATGTGGCAGTGGATATGCCGGACCCGAAGGAAAATTATCTGAATAAGATCGATACACCGGCGGTTTCCGAGGCGTTAGCAGCAGGCGATATGAAGAAAGCATGGCTCGCAGAACTTGCTGACTTGAATGTGTGTTCTCAGAAGGGACTGGTGGAGATGTTCGACGGTTCCATCGGAGCGGGAAGCGTATACATGCCGTTCGGCGGGAAATATCAGCTGACCGAGACACAGTCCATGGTGGCAAAAAGATTCCGGTGATGACCGGCAAATCCGATGCGGTCACGATGATGGCGTACGGTTTCGATCCGTATCTGTCTTCCTGGAGCCCGTATCACGGGTGCGGTCTATGCAGTGCTTGAGTCTCTGTCGAGAATCGTGGCTGCCGGCGGCGATTACAGCAAGGTGCGCTTTACCTTCCAGGAGTATTTCCGCAGAATGAGCGAGGAGCCGAAGCGCTGGAGCCAGCCGTTTGCTGCTCTGCTTGGCGCGTACAATGCACAGATCGGATTCGGGCTGCCGTCCATCGGAGGAAAGGATTCCATGTCCGGAAGCTTCAACGAGATCGACGTACCGCCGACACTGGTATCCTTTGCCGTGGATGTAGCAAAAAGAGGGCGACATCATCACGCCGGAGCTTAAGGCAGTGGGAAATCAGCTGGTACTTTCCTCCATCGAGAAGGATTCTTATGATCTTCCGGTCTATGCGCAGGTAATGAAGCTCTATGCGGTGCTGCATGAGCTGATCGGAAAGGGTGCGGTCGTATCCGCCTATGCGCTGGATGGAAAAGGACTTGCGGCGGCAGTCAGCAAGATGGCATTTGGCAATAAGCTTGGTGTGACGATTGAGAAGGAAGTGTCGGAAGAGACACTGTTTGCACCGGGATTTGGTAATATCGTGGCGGAGGTTCCGGTGGAGAAGGTTGGTATTGTCAAGGAGGCATTAAAGGCAGCGGGACTTTCTGGAAATGAGGAGCTTGTCGGCTGGGTAAATGAGGAACAGAGCTTCTGCTACGGCAGCATGAAGCTTGCACTCGACGAGGCGATCGCGGCGTGGAGCGGCACGCTGGAGAAAGTATTCCCGACCCGCGTGACAGATAATAAGGACGAACTTGACACCGGCATCTATCAGGCAGACAGTATCTATGTCTGCAAACACAAGGTGGCAAAACCGACCGTGTTTATACCGGTATTTCCGGGAACGAACTGCGAGTACGACAGTGCGAGAGCATTTGAGCGCGCAGGTGCGGACACGATCGTAAGGGGTATTCAAGAACCTGAATGCAGAGGACATCCGCGATTCGGTTGAGGAGTTCACAAAGGCGATCGATCAGGCACAGATTATCATGTTCCCGGGCGGATTTTCCGCGGGAGATGAGCCGGAGGGCTCCGCGAAGTTCTTTGCGACGGCGTTCCGCAATGCGAAGATGACAGAGGCGGTCATGAAGCTTTTAAACGAGCGCGACGGACTGGCACTCGGCATCTGCAACGGTTTCCAGGCACTGATTAAGCTGGGACTGGTACCGTATGGTGAGATCCGTCCGCAGACTGCAGATTCGCCGACATTAACCTACAATACGATCGGCCGTCATATCAGCAAGATGGTATACACGAAGGTTGTGACGAACAAGTCCCCGTGGTTGGCACAGGCAAAGACCGGCGAGGTATATTGCAATCCGGCTTCCCACGGCGAGGGACGTTTTGTCGCTCCGAAGGAATGGCTGGAGAAGCTGTTTACAAACGGTCAGGTGGCAACACAGTATGTCAACGAGGCGGGTGTTCCGACCATGGATGAAGAGTGGAATGTCAACGGCTCCTACATGGCAATCGAGGGAATCACAAAGCCCGGACGGAAGAGTGCTCGGCAAGATGGCACATTCGGAGCGTCGTGACCGGAGTGTGGCGATGAATATTTACGGTGAGCAGGATTTGAGACTGTTTGAGTCCGGCGTGGAATATTTTAAGTAAAAAGAAAAAATAACGGGAAGTAAAAAGAGACCCTGTAGCGAGGAGAAAAACCTTTCTGCGGGGTCTTTTGCCGTTCGGTTCTTGGGGGATTGTTGATAAAACAACGCAAAATGAGTATAATAGTGCGAAAGGGAACGGAAAACGGGAAGAAGAAAGATGGAGAAACGTATGAATATTTTAGTGCTGGGCGGAACGGGATTTTTCGGAAAACATCTGGTGTGGGAACTTTTTGCACCGGGGACATGAGGTGACGCTCGCAACACGCGGCCGGACGCCGGATGATTTTGGAGACAGAGTCAGACGTCTGATCGTCGACCGGACGGATGTCCGGCAGATGGAGCAGGTGTTTGCCCATAAATATTATGACGTTTTCTACGACGATCTGGCTTACTGTGCGGGGGATGTGCGCACCGTGCTGGAGGCGGTGCCCTGCAGAAGGTATGTGATGGTGTCCTCGGCATCCGTGTATGATCTGCATTTTCAGACCGTGGAGACAGACTATGAGCCGGAACATGACAGACTGGTCTGGTATACGGATTACAGCGGATCGTATGACGTATTGAAGAAAAGTGCGGAATGTGCGCTCGTGCAGCAGTATCCGATGAAAAATGCGGCTTTTTGTGAGATTCCCCCTACGTCATCGGCAGGGATGACTACACGGACCGGCTGTACTTTTATGTGGAACATGTGGTGCGGCAGAAACCGATGTATATTGATAATATGGACGCACAGATGAGCTTTATCAGCGTGGACGATGCGGGGCGCCTTCTGGCGCATCTCGGCGGGGATGAGATCCAGGGTGCCGTCAACGGAGCGAGCCGCGGGACCATCTCGCCGCGGGAGATCCTGACTTACGTGTACAGACGCACCGGAAAAGAGGCGTTTCTTGATGAGACCGGCGATCCGGCGCCATATAATGGGACGCCCGGCTACAGCATCAATACAGAGCGCGCCGGGCGTACGGGATTTGTGTTTTCCAATCTGAAAGACTGGATCTATGAACTGCTTGATTTTTACATAGAGCGCGCCGCAGAAGAGATGCGTAAATAAAAACAGGACATCAACGTATAAAATGTCAGTGAGAATGAGGACTGGAGCGCCGGATGCGGCGGTCAGTCCTCAATTTTTATAATTCCGGCTTGCGTTTCCGGAAGACCGTGTAGTAAATAAAACCGGCGTCCTTTAAAATCTGAGGCACTTTCTCAAAGGCAAAGCCGACATGTTCCGGGGCATGGGCGTCCGCGCCGACCGTGATGATCTCACCGCCAAGCTCACGGTAGCGCGCGAGGATCTCCTCGCAGGGGTTCGGATGTCCCAGTCCGTATTTGAAGCCGCCGGTATTGATCTCGATGCCTTTCCCTTTTTCAATCAGAAGTCTTAGAATCTCGTCGATCACGTCGCTGTATCTGGCGTAGGTATAATTCTCGTTGCGCGTCGGACCGTAGCGCACGACATAGTCGATGTGACCGTAGACGTCAAAGTCATCAAATGCCCGGATGTTTTCCAGGATGGACTCAAAGTATTCGCGGTATCCTTCCTCCTCGGTGTGCGTCTTCCAGAATGGCGGAAAATACGGATCATAGCCGTGTACCACATGGGAGGAACCGATGACAAAGTCGAAGTCATACTGCGAGAGAATATCGGCATGCAGCGCTGCCAGATGCGGCTGGAGCCCCAGCTCGATGCCGTAGCGCACGCTGATCTGATCCCGGTACTGTTCCTGCATGGCGAAAACGGATGACGTGTAGTTCGGCAGGTCTAACAGGAACGCTTCCGGGTTGTCCGGATAGTCGATGTCCAGATGATCCGTAAAACAGATGCCGGGGAGCTTTGCCCTGATTGCAGCGCGGATCATGTCCTCCTGCGGGGCGTCGCTGTCACCGGAATATTGGCTGTGCATATGTGTATCCCATAACATAGAGATCTTCCTTTCTGTGTGAGTTTAATGGATCAGTTCGTTGAAAAATTCCGGGAACCCTACGCGGAACTGTTTCTCGCGGATCACATATCTGCGGTTCTCCGTGTGCAGGGTGAGCGTCCGGAGCCCCTGACTGCCGGAGGTACATTCAAGCTGGCGGATATCCCGGCGCAGCAGGGTTTGTGTCCGGCGGGGAAACGGGAAATAACAATTTTTTCGCGGTCGTAGGTGATTTTCTGCAGACTGACATAAAAACAGTGCCAGAACGGTGCCGACAAACACGACCGGAAAGAAAAGGGCGCCGTATAGCTTTTCTTCGCGGATGATCTGCAGCGTTCCCGAAATGCTTTCCCCGGAAAAAAACGGTCAAGCCGAAAAACAGAAACATGACAACCGCATAGAGGATGAGGAGCGCGTAATATTCGCCGGTCCGGTAGCGCAGTGTTCCGCAGCCGGATGCCGCAGACACCGGATTGTCGTACGGTGTGTTTTTTTGCTTTGCGGTGTATTCGGGACGGGTGAACCGTAACGATGCCTGATAAAATTGCCGGTAGCCTTCCAGATTCGCATTTGCGCTGACACAGCGGCGGCCGTTTTCTGTCATACAGATCAAAAAAGTCCTGATTTTTGATCCGCATCTCAGAGATTTCATACCAGTGAATGGTCTGGTAGGGGCGGAACGGTTTCCCGATCAGAAGGATTTCTTCATTATATAGAACATGACGTGCCTGCATGGCGTAACCGCCGAGAAAGCAGACGACAACTAACAGGATGGTGACGCCGATGCATGAGAGCAGAGAGTCTATATCCGATGCCTCAAAACCGATGTCCTGATACATAAGCACCATAAAAATGTGACGATACACGCGCAGAGACAGCCTAGGGCAGGGAGCAGCAGGACCCTGCCGCGGGGAAGTGGCAAGCAGCTGCATGCCGGAACTCTCATATTCCCGCTGGCTGCGGCTTTTTGCGAAACAGCGGCGTCGCGGATAATATAAGAACAAAAACAAACAAAATCAGTAAAAAATAAGTTTTGACATAAGAAAACTCCTCTTTGGTATGTTTACAGGTTACCAGAAAAAAGTATAACACAGCGGGCGTGCAGCGTCAGCAGATTTTCCGGTGTATTTTCAGATTTTGTATATTTTTCCGAAAAGGGAAAAAAACCTATGATATAGTGAAAAAAATTTAACAAAGTGGCAATAAAGTGGAGAAAAAAGGCTTGAACTTTCTATGGAAATTGGTTAGAATATAGGGAAGCACGGAGCCAATAAGCACAAGTACCTTGTGCTTGCCGGTTCCAGGGATTTATGCCCGGCGATTACATTTACAAATTCTAGGAGGAATTAAAAATGGCAGTAAGAGTAGCAATCAATGGTTTTGGCCGTATCGGTCGTCTTGCTTTCAGACAGATGTTTGGAGCAGAAGGATATGAAGTAGTAGCAATCAACGATCTGACAAGCCCGAAGATGTTAGCACACCTGTTAAAGTATGACTCATCTCAGGGTAAGTACGAGCATGCAGATGAGGTATCTTCTACAGACGATTCCATCATCGTATGCGGCAAGGAGATCAAGATCTACGCATTCCCGGATGCAAATAACTGCCCATGGGGAGAGTTAAAAGGTAGACGTTGTATTAGAGTGTTCCGGTTTCTACACATCCAAGGACAAAGCACAGGCTCATATCAACGCAGGCGCTAGAAAAGTTGTTATCTCTGCTCCAGCAGGCAATGACCTTCCTACTATCGTATACAACACCAACCACAAGACATTAAAGGCTTCTGATACCATCATTTCCGCAGCTTCCTGTACAACAAACTGCTTAGCACCGATGGCAGACGCTCTTAACAAATACGCTCCGATCCAGTCCGGTATCATGTGCACCATCCACGCCTACACCGGCGATCAGATGACTCTTGACGGACCGCAGAGAAAGGGGTGACTTAAAGAAGATCCCGTGCAGCAGCAGTCAACATCGTTCCGAACAGCACAGGTGCTGCAAAGGCAATCGGTCTTGTTATTCCGGAGTTAAACGGCAAACTGATCGGTTCTGCACAGCGTGTTCCGACCCCGACAGGTTCTACCACAATCTTAACAGCAGTTGTTAAGAAAGCCGGCGTTACAAAGGAAGACATCAACGCAGCTATGAAGGCAGCAGCAAACGAGTCCTTCGGTTACAACGAGGATGAGATCGTATCTTCTGATATCGTTGGTATGAGATTTGGTTCCTTATTCGATGCAACTCAGACCATGGTAAATCAGGTATCTGATGATCAGTATGAGGTTCAGGTTGTTTCATGGTATGACAACGAGAACTCCTACACATCTCAGATGGTAAGAACCATCAAATACTTCTCCGAGTTAGCATAATTGAGAGAAAGAGATTGTTCTCGGACAATCACGTGATAGACTCAGAAAGGGGTCCGGTCTTTTATGGACCGGGTCCCTTTTGACATTTTGCATATTAAAGGGGGACATGGCATATGTCATTAAACAAAAAATCCGTAGATGATATCAATGTAAAAGGCAAGAGAGTGCTCGTAAGATGCGATTTCAACGTACCGCTCAAGAATGGCGAGATCACAGATGAGACCCGTATCGTGGCTGCACTTCCGACAATCCAGAAGCTGATCAACGATGGCGGCAAAGGTTATCCTCTGCTCCCATCTTGGAAAAGTAAAGAACGGACCAAACGAGGGCGAGTCCTTAGCACCGGTTGCAAAGAGACTTTCCGAGAAGCTTGGCAAGGAAGTTGTATTTGTATCTGATTACAACGTAACCGGAGAGGCAGCTACCAAGGCGGTAGAGGCTATGAAAGAGGGAGATGTTGTATTACTTCAGAATACACGTTTCCGCGGCGAGGAAGAGACCAAGAACGGCGAGCAGTTCAGCAAAGAGCTGGCTGATCTTGCAGATGATTACGTATGCGACGCATTCGGTTCTTCCCACAGAGCACATGCTTCCGTAGCAGGTGTGACAAAGTTCATCAGCGCAAAGGGCGGTTCCAACGTTGTCGGCTACCTGATGGAGAAAGAGATTGCATTCCTTGGCAATGCAGTTGAGAATCCGGTAAGACCGTTTGTTGCAATCCTTGGCGGTGCAAAAGTTGCAGACAAGTTAAACGTTATCTCCAACCTGCTTGAGAAGTGTGATACCTTGATCATCGGTGGCGGTATGGCTTACACTTTCTTAAAGGCACAGGGTTATGAGATCGGTAAATCCTTAGTGGACGACAGCAAGATCGACTACTGCAAGGAGATGATGGCAAAGGCTGAGAAGCTTGGCAAGAAGCTGTTACTTCCGGTAGACGCAGTGACAATTGCTGATTTCCCGAACCCGATCGACGCGCCGGTTGAGGTTGAGGTTTGCGACGTTAAGAATATGCCGGCTGACAGAGAGGGCTGTGATATCGGACCGAAGACGGCTGAGTTATATGCTGAGGCTGTTAAGACTGCAAAGACCGTTGTATGGAACGGACCGATGGGTGTATTCGAGAATCCGACACTTGCAAAAAGGTACGATCGCTGTAGCAAAGGCACTGGCTGAGACAGACGCTACCACAATCATCGGTGGTGGAGATTCCGCAGCAGCAGTGAACCAGCTTGGATATGGCGACAAGATGACCCATATTTCCACAGGTGGCGGCGCATCCTTAGAGTTCTTAGAGGGTAAGGAACTTCCGGGTGTTGTAGCAGCAGACGACAAATAAATAACAAAATCCTGCTGTCGTGACGGTACAAAACGTCGTGGCAGCAGATACATAAATGGGATCATTCTTAAGGGAAAGAGGATTTTAAAATGGCAAGAAAGAAAATTGTGGCCGGCAACTGGAAGATGAACATGACTCCAAGCCAGGCAGTAAAGTTAGTAGAAGAGTTAAAGCCGCTTGTAGTAAGTGATGATGTTGAAGTTGTATACTGTGTTCCGGCAATCGATATCGTACCGGTTGTAGAGGCAGTCAAAGGTACTAACGTTGCAGTCGGTGCAGAGAATATGTACTACGAGGAGAAAGGTGCCTACACAGGAGAGATCTCTCCGGAGATGCTGGTAGACGCAGGCGTGAAGTATGTTATCATCGGTCATTCCGAGAGACGTGACTACTTCAAAGAGTGCGACTGCATGCTGAACAAGAAAGTTAAGAAAGCATTCGAGCACAATCTGACCCCGATCCTTTGCTGCGGAGAGACATTAGAGCAGAGAGAGATGGGCGTTACTCTTGACTGGATCCGTCTTCAGATCAAATCGGACTTAAAGGATATTACCGCAGAGCAGGTTGCTTCCATGGTAATCGCATATGAGCCGATCTGGGCAATCGGAACCGGCAAGACAGCAACAACCGCACAGGCACAGGAAGTCTGCAAGGCAATCCGCGACTGCATCGCTGAGGTATATGATACCGATACAGCTGAGAAGGTTCGTATCCAGTACGGCGGATCTGTCAATGCCAGGAAATGCGGCAGAACTGTTCGCACAGCCGGATATCGATGGCGGTCTGGTAGGCGGCGCATCCTTAAAGGCAGATTTTGGAAAGATTGTAAATTATAAGTAATAGTTTAAAATTACAGGGAATCAGGATCGCTGCGGAGCGGTACGATCCTGGAACGGGGACCCGCTTCTCTCTGCGGTAACAGGCGGAGAGAGACGGGTTTTCGTGAAAATTTGTAAGTGGTAATATAAGAGAATTTTGAGTGACAGCGGAGAAAAATGTATGCCCAAAAAGTGCAAGGGAAAAAGAAATGCACTTGTAGTAACCGTGGTGGCTGTACTTCTGGGAGATATTTTTTGCAGGAGGACAGAATATTCCGGCACAACAGAAGACCTGGAATGCCGGAGATACAAAACGTACGCAGATGACAGAGAGCGCAACACAGAGAATGGACCTGACAGACGCATTTGCAGTGATATTACAAGGTGCGACGAAGAAATTTATCGCAGGATATGCAGTCGATGATTCGTTTTTGATGTGGCTGGCTGCCAGATACGGAGATGAGAAGGTAGTGCGGATCGCGAGTGCCGTTCTGGATGGAACGGAGGATCCGGAAGTCTGGTATGACATTACCGGCAGCTCCATCCATGTACTGTGGTTGATGTATTGCAGGGACAGTGGTTTTCAGCAGTACCGGCTGCAAAATGTATACTGGAAAGAGGCCGGAGAGGATGGAAAGATCGTGCTCGGCTTTGCGGGTGACATCAATTTTGCCGACGACTGGTATACGATGGAGTATATGAACCGGCAGACGAATGGCATCTATGACTGCTTTTTCGGAGGATCTGCTCTCGGAGATGCAGAACGTGGATGTGATGGTGATGAACAATGAGTTCACCTACGCAGAGAGCGGGAGCGTGGAGGCGGTTCCCGGGAAGGCATATACCTTTCGGGCAGATCCGGAGGATGTAGAACTCCTCTCTGTTTTTGGAACGGATGCTGTGACGCTTGCCAACAATCATGTGTATGATTACGGGGAAGAAGGGCTGCTGTCGACCTTAGATTGTCTGCGGAAAGCGGACATCCCTTATACGGGGGCGGGCGAGAATCGAAAAGAGGCATCCAAGATCCTCTCTTTTTGTGATCGGAGGCAGAAAGATTGCCATTGTTTCCGCCACACAGATTGAGCGGGCGACCAAGTATACAAAAAAGAGGCGACGGAGACGGAACCGGGAGTATTAAAGACCTTGAATCCTGCCGCATTTCTGGAGGTGATCCGGGAAGCGGACGCCACAAGTGATTATGTGATTGTGGAAGTGCACTGGGGAACGGAAGGCAGTCTGCACGAAGAAAAATCCCAGCGTCTTCTGGCGGAGCTATATGCGGAGGCAGGCGCAGACGCGGTGATCGGCGGACATCCGCACCGGCTGCAGGGATGTGGTTTTACCGATGGTGTGCCGGTTGCGTACAGTCTCGGAAATTTCTGGTTTTCCACCGGGACGCTGTATACAACGCTTGCCAAGATTACGATCACAGAGGACGGCGCGGTGACACTTTCCTATGTCCCGTGTATACAGAAGGGACTAGTTACAAGCATTCTGACAGAGCAGGATGATAAAGACGGGTTTTATCATTACCTGGCTGCAATTTCCGATGACATCGGAATGGATGCGGACGGTAATGTTTATGATAAAACAGCGGGGGATTATCCTTCGCAGGTAATCGTGTACGATTCGGATACAAGCAAGACAAAGATCCGCGGCACGACAGATAATGATGGGTATGCCATCGACATTGTTGGCAACCGAAAATAAAGAGAGAGGGAAGAACAATGAGTAAAAACCAACAGTACTGATGATCCTGGATGGATTCGGATTAAACGATAAGACGGAAGGAAATGCCGTTGCACAGGCGAAGAAGCCGAATATCGACGCACTGATGAAGGAATATCCATTTGTAAAGGGAAATGCCAGCGGACTGGCAGTAGGTCTTCCGGACGGACAGATGGGTAACTCTCGAGGTAGGACACTTAAATATGGGCGCAGGCAGAATTGTATACCAGGAGCTGACACGCATTACCAAAGAGATCAATGACGGCGAATTTTTCAGCAATCAGGCGCTGCTTGACGGTATTGCAAATGTGAAGGAGAACAATTCTGATCTGCATTTATACGGACTTCTTTCGGATGGTGGTGTACACAGCCATATTACACATCTGTATGGTCTGCTCGAGCTTGCCAAGAGACAGGGCGTAAAGAATGTCTATGTACACTGTTTCTTAGACGGACGTGATACAGCACCTACTTCCGGAAAGGGATTTATCAAGGCACTGGAAGCAAAGATGGCAGAGCTTGGTGTTGGTAAGATTGCTTCTATCTCCGGACGTTACTATGCTATGGATCGTGATAACAGATGGGATCGTGTGCAGAAGGCATATGATGTGCTGACCAAGGGCGAGGGAGAGACCGCAGAGAGCGCTGTTGCTGCAATGGAAGCTTCCTACGCAAAGGATGTGACGGATGAGTTCTTCGTACCGACCGCGATTACCGAGAACGGCAAGCCGGTAGCGACGATCAAGGACAAAGATACCGTGATCTTCTTCAACTTCCGCCCGGACCGGGCACGTGAGATCACAAGAACCTTCTGTGCGGATGATTTTGACGGATTTGACAGAGGCGCGAGAAAGAATGTGAAATATATCTGCTTTACCGAGTATGATGTGACGATCCCGAACAAGGAAGTTGCTTTCAAGAAAGTGGAGCTTAAGAACACATTTGGCGAGTATCTGGCAGCCCACGGCATGACACAGGCAAGAATCGCCGAGACAGAGAAGTATGCGCACGTCACATTCTTCTTCAACGGCGGCGTTGAGGAGCCGAACGTTGGTGAGGACCGTATCCTTGTGAAGTCTCCGAAGGTGGCTACCTACGATCTGCAGCCGGAGATGAGCGCACCGGAAGTGTGTGAGAAGCTTTGTGCAGCTATCCGTTCCGAAAAGTATGATGTCATTGTCATCAACTTTGCTAACCCGGATATGGTTGGACATACCGGTATCATTCCAGCAGCCATCAAGGCAATCGAGACCGTAGATACCTGCGTTGGAAAGGCAGTGGAGGCATTAAAGGAAGTAGACGGACAGATGTTCATCTGTGCAGACCACGGAAATGCAGAGCAGATGGTGGATTACGAGACAGGTGCACCGTTTACCGCACATACGACGAATCCGGTACCGTTTATTCTGGTCAATGCAGATCCGTCCTACACACTCAGAGAGAACGGATGCCTGGCAGATATTATCCCGACGTTAATCGAACTGATGGGAATGGAGCAGCCGGCAGAGATGACAGGAAAGTCACTTCTGGTCAGAAAATAAAGAATAGAACGAGAAAAGCAGTCCCGGGGAGGGGCTGCTTTTCTTGTGTTAGATTCAGAAAACGGGGGGGACCGTTTTCTGGAACATCTGCCCTGGTGGCAGATAAAGAGGAGTTATATGAAATTAGATAATTGCAAAAGTTAGTGCTTTTGTCCTATCTACGCAGTTATTATAACTCTGGTACTAAAGTACGTCAAGGGAGAAACATGTATTTTTTTAAGACAAAATATGAATTAGGCTGTGTGAACAAGCCTATAAGTCACGCTAATGAAATAATGAATATGTACAAAAAATACTAATAAAAAAGAACTCGATTTTCTATATCGCAGAAATGGTGTGAGCGGGTAAAAACATTGACTTTCCAAAAGCGGCTGTATTATAATTTTGAAGTACAGTGCAGAAATAGTCTGCGGAAGTGGGTAAAGCTGTAAATATCAACAAAAGAAGCCGGGAAGGCTTCGGAAAAGAGGATGAAATGCAGGAATTTAAGCCGGTAAAAGAGGGAAAAGTACGTGAGGTATATGATAATGGAGACAGTCTGATTATTGTAGCCACAGACAGAATCTCAGCTTTTGATCATATTTTAAAGAATAAGATCACAAAGAAGGGCGCAATTCTTACCCAGATGTCGAAGTTCTGGTTCGATTACACCAAAGATATCGTGCCGAACCACATGATTTCCGTAGATGTAAAAGACATGCCGGAATTCTTCCAGCAGGAGAAATTCGAAGGAAAGAGCATGATGTGCCGTAAGCTTGAGATGCTTCCGATTGAGTGCATCGTCCGCGGTTATATTACAGGAAGCGGCTGGGCAAGCTATCAGGAGAACGGCACCGTATGCGGTATTAAACTGCCGGAAGGACTGGTAGAGTCCGACAAGCTGCCGGAGCCGATCTACACACACCGAGCACAAAGGCTGAGATCGGTCTGCATGATGAGAACATCTCCTTTGAGGAAAGCGTGAAAGTGCTGGAGAAGATCTACCCGGGCAAAGGTGCGGATTACGCAGCACAGATTAAGGACAAGACGATTGCTCTCTACAAAAAGTGTGCAGAGTATGCATTAAGCAAGGGGCATCATTATCGCAGATACAAAATTCGAGTTCGGTCTGGATGAGAACGGCAACGTTGTTCTGGGTGACGAGATGCTGACACCGGACAGTTCCAGATTCTGGCCGTTAGAGGGATATGAAGCCGGAAAAGGTCAGCCTTCCTTTGACAAGCAGTTTGTCAGAGACTGGTTAAAGGCAAATCCGGACAACGATCTGCTTCTGCCGGAGGAGGTGGTAGAGAAGACCGTGGCCAAGTACAAGGAGGCATTTGAGCTTCTTACCGGAAAGCCGTTTCAGGCATAAAAAGACAGAATATCAGATTCGTAGATGGGGAAATCAATGAGCGATAATAGAATCAATAAAAATCAGCCGGTGGGGGATGAACTGCATGAGGAGTGCGGCGTCTTCGGAATGTACGATTTTGACGGCGGAGATGTGGCATCCACAATATATTACGGACTGTTTGCATTGCAGCACCGCGGACAGGAGAGCTGCGGTATTGCAGTCAGCGAGACGAACGGTCCGAAAGGGAAAGTGACCTCCTACAAGGGAATGGGACTGGTCAATGAGGTTTTTACCGAGGAGAATTTAGAGCCCATGCACGGGGATATCGGCGTGGGGCATGTGCGCTATTCGACAGCCGGTGCGTCGACCAGAGAAAACGCACAGCCGTTGGTGCTCAACTATGTCAAGGGAACTCTGGCGCTGGCGCACAACGGTAACCTGATCAATGCGGCGGAACTCAGACATGATTTGGAGTATACAGGAGCTATTTTCCAGACCACCATTGACTCCGAGGTGATCGCCTACCACATCGCAAGGGAGCGTCTGAAATCCAGTACGGTGGAGGAAGCAGTGGGGCGTGCCTGTCGCAAGATCAAGGGAGCGTATTCCCCTTGTGGTCATGAGCCCGAGAAAGCTGGTCGGAGCAAGGGATCCCTATGGTTTTAAGCCGCTTTGTATCGGAAAGCGCGATAATGCCTATATCCTTGCATCGGAGACCTGCGCACTCGATACGATCGGCGCGGAGTATGTGCGTGACGTGCTGCCGGGAGAGACGGTGACGATCACGCCGGAGAATGGAATTGTCTCGGATCTGTCCCGCGCACTGCCAAAGGAGCAGGAAGCGAGATGCATTTTCGAGTACATATATTTTGCAAGACCGGACAGTCATATCGACGGCGTGAGCGTATATGCATCCCGCATCAAGGCAGGACGGTTCCTGGCGATGGATTCGCCGGTGGAGGCGGATTTGGTGGTGGGTGTGCCGGAGTCCGGCAATGCCGCTGCGCTCGGTTATTCGCTGCAGTCTGGCATCCCGTACGGAACCGCTTTTGTCAAAAACGGCTATGTGGGACGTACGTTTATCAAGCCGAAGCAGAGCAGCCGTGAGTCCAGCGTCCGCGTGAAGCTGAACGTCTTAAAAAGAGGCGGTGGACGGCAAGCGCATTATCATGATCGAGGACTCGATTGTGCGCGGAACCACATCCGACCGCATTGTAAAAATGCTGCGGGACGCCGGAGCGACAGAGGTGCATGTCCGCATCAGCTCGCCGCCGTTTTTGTGGCCGTGCTATTTTGGTACGGATATTCCGGAGCGGGAACAGCTGATCGCGTACAACCGTACGATCGAGGAGATCCGGGACATCATCGGAGCAGATTCCCTCGGTTATCTTGGAATTGACCGTCTGAGTGAGATGGCAGACGGACTGCCGATCTGCAAGGGATGTTTTAACGGTATTTACCCGATGGAGCCGCCGAAGGAAGATATCCGGGGAGACTACGAGAGGTAAAAAGCTTCTTGAAAATATAGAAGAATGTGGCAGGCAGCAGAAAAGTTTAGATTCGAGGGAAATGCAGCAAGCAGCAGGAGCGCCGGGAACAAGGGGAAATGCAGCAGGTGGCAGAACATCTTGAATTAAAAAATGCAGCAAGCTTAAGGATAGAGGTAAGGAGAAAAAATGAGTACAGACAGATATTCAAGTCCGCTTTCAGAGCGGTATGCAAGAAAGAGATGCAGTATATTTTTTCACAGGATATGAAGTTCTCCACATGGAGAAAGCTGTGGATTGCACTTGCCGAGACAGAGAGATGGAGCTGGGACTTTCTGAGAACGGAAAGCCGGTCATCACACAGGAACAGATCGACGAGATGAAGGAGCATCTACGACATCAATTACGATGTGGCAAAGGAACGCGAAAAACTGGTGCGTCATGATGTCATGAGCCATGTATACGCGTTCGGACAGCAGTGCCCGAAGGCCGCAGGCATCATCCATCTGGGAGCGACTTCCTGCTACGTGGGCGACAATACGGATATTATTCGCAAGATATTCAATAGATGCGTCATAATTAGGAACCAACAAAAAGTCAAAAAGAGCCGAATGAAATTTTTTTTCATAAACGTAAGTTTTTTATATTGTCAATAAATAAAAGACCGCCATGTAATATTATGACGGTCTTATTGTATCCTTTTATGTTCGATATTCGTGGTTACGGATAGACCCGTACATCTATATTTCATTATATGATGCAAATATAATACACGTTTTTTCGAGGTGCAAATTTTTGCCAACTTTTTTAATTTGCTA
>VOFJ01001807.1_pt1 | contig 28883 bp, 44 predicted proteins | sample 5384081 | NCBI WGS metagenome assembly VOFJ01 (sample SAMN12384729, study PRJNA508395) | human gut metagenome | isolation source: healthy gut I | host: Homo sapiens | reverse complement strand
TCAGTTACGTATTGCTGACATTTTGTGCCATCGACCAATGTGATATTAATACGTTGGCCCTGCCGGGACAGTGATTGTCTGCATCGCCATCAATTCTTTTCCAACGAAGACTGATAATAAAAATAACTTCCTCCCAAAGTGATTGCGACAACTGCGGCTATTTTGATTAACTCAGTTCTAAGAGAACTAAGGTTTATAGAAAATCTTTTCTTTCCGTTCTTAATTATTTCTTCATTCCCCAAAAGCAACATGGCATCAAACAATTTCCGTTCTTTCAAAAAGGCCAGGCGGTTCTCAGCAGACTCTTCCATCCACTGTTTTACAGCCGCTTCCTCCTCGAATGATGCGTTGCCTTCAAAAAATTTATATAATATATCTTTGTTCATTTTATGTCGTTTAGGATTACCCTTCTATATTAATAGCAGTTCACACTTGCATATCCCTAGTAAAAATACAAAAAAAATATTACAAACTCAATTTTTCCTTTTATATGATATTGTCTCCAGTGGTGTCAATAAAGACAGAAACAGCTCTGATTTTTATCAAATTTGAGCTATCTATTTAAGTGACTGGTTGTAACTGGCTCCCCTCTCGAGAGGGGGAAGGGGGTGTGTCAATTCCCACCTATACAACCATCCTAATCAGAGTCACTTGACTATTGCAAGTTCATTTGCCGTCTGCTTCAGCTGACGGTTTTACAAGTTGTTTCTCTTTTTGGCTTCAGCCACATGTCTATTAGATAGAAAACTGTAAGAGATGGGACTAAAGTCCAATGAGATAGATTCTTTACTTATCCGTCAGCTGAAGCAGACGGCAAATAAACCTGTAACAAGGCTTGTTTTATTGACTGGCTTTAACACACCCCCTGCCCCCTCTCAAGAAGGGAGCCAGTTACAACCAGTCACTAAACTGATAGCTCAAATCTTTCTAGATTTGTTTGCGAAGCCTAACTCTCACCCCATTGCAGTGGGGATTTTCCCCCATTGCAGTGGGGGGGATTATTCCCCTTTGTAGCGGGGAAAATTCCCCACATAAACAAAAAACAGTGGGGGAATTTTAGCGAAAGAAACTTTCTGCGGTAGAAACCGATCCGCCCAATAGAGCTGAAATAAAATGATACTTTACATTTTATTTCTTTTTTTATCCTGCCGGGCCTGTTTTTGAATCCTTCCAAAGAAATATTAAAACTCTTTCTAGAGAAATAGATAAACCTTCGTTCTCTTAGAACTGAGTTAATCAAAATAGCCGCAGTTGTCGCAATCACTTTGGGAGGAAGTTATTTTTATTATCAGTCTTCGTTGGAAAAAGAATTGATGGCGATGCAGACAATCACTGTCCCGGCAGGACAACGTATTAATATCACATTGGTCGATGGCACAAATGTCTGGCTAAATGCCAGGACTTCACTGTCATATCCGGTGAAATTCGGTAAAAATAATCGTCAGGTGGTCTTGGATGGCGAAGCCTATTTCGATGTGACAAAAGATAAAAGCAAACCGTTCATCGTGCAAACAAACAATTATAACGTAGAGGTATTGGGAACTAAATTCGATGTCGATTCTTATTCGGAAACAGAAATATTTGAAACAACCCTGATGGAAGGAAGTGTGAGAATTTCTTCCCTGACCGATGCAAACGAAAGCCTGATGCTCACACCACACAATAAAGCCTATCTGCATGATGGCAAACTGCGGGTAAAACCGGTAGACGATTATACACCCTACCGCTGGCGGGAAGGCCTGATCTGTTTCCAAAAACGAGACATTTGCATCGATCATGAAAGATTTTGAGAAATACTATGGGATAAACATCTATATCACAAACAAACAAGTACAAAAAAATACTTGTATACAGGAAAGTTCAGACAAACCGACGGCGTTGATTATGCATTGAGGAGTCTTACAAAAGATATAAAGTTTGCCTATGAACGGGATGACGACAATCACATTATTTATATCAAAAGATTTTAACAATATGTTTCACCTAAATTAAAATGCTTATGGGATAAAAATTTGATCACTAACCGTAATGCCGGTGAAAGCTGGGGGCAATTAGCCGGCAGACATCCAATTAACACAAACTAAATTATTAATTTATTAATTTCAAATCACAACAAAGTATGAAAGAAAACACTTTGTCGAGGTGTAATTATCGGGCACCGCGACCCTTAAAAATTTTCAGAATTATGAGAATCACGACATTCCTGCTTTAGTATGTGTGTTCTGCACTTTTTTGCAGAAAATACACATTCACAAAATGCGAGGGTCAGTATTAACAAGAAAAATGTTCAACTGGAAACAGTACTGAACGAGATAGAACACCAGACTGATTACCTGTTTATCTACAACAAACCAGGTAAACGTAAACAAGAAGGTGTCGTTAAAGGCTAAAAAACCAGCCTGTCTCCAAAGTACTGGAAGAATTGTTGGCTGATTCGGGTATCACATATTCTGTAGAAGGAAACCATATCGTACTTGGCAAAACAGACTATGGCTGCCGCTCCGCAACAAAGTAGTACAATCAGAGGTAAAGTAATCGACATCAATGGAGACCCCGTTATCGGTGCCAACATTGTCGAAAAAGGGACAACCAACGGAACTACAACGGACGTAGAAGGGAATTTCTCTATTAACGCAAAATCAGGCTCTACGCTGGTAATCACTTTCATCGGCTATGTCAGAGAAGAAGTGAAAAAGCTAACGCCGGAAGAAGAATGGAAATCATCTTACAGGAAGACTCGAAACATTGGAAGAAGTCGTTGTCGTAGGATACGGTACCATGAAAAAGCAGACTTGACAGGTTCCGTGGCAACTGTCGGCTCGGAAGTGATCGAAGACCGTCCGTTAACTAACCTGGGAGCCGGTTTGCAGGGCGCAATCGCCAACTTGAATATCTCCTCTTCCAACGGTGCTCCGGGAACAGGCTCAACATTCAATATCCGTGGTACGACAAACTTATCCGGCGGAGGTCCGCTGGTCCTGGTGGACGGTATCGAAATGGACCCAAAAACCTGATTAACCCGCAGGATGTGAAGGATGTAAACCGTTCTGAAAGATGCGGCTTCCGCGTCTATCTATGGTGCACGTGCCGCTTTCGGTGTAATCCTGATCACCACTAAGACAGGGTTTCGTATCACAAAAAAACCGGTCGTTTCACTGAGTGCAAACTATTCCATCAACGTTCCGACCGTTCATGCCAATTATATGAACTCCATGGAATATACCCAATGGATGAATGATGCCAACACGACAAGCAACGGTAGTAACTATTTCGATGACATTACTATGGAGCATGTCAGAAATTATTACAATGATCCGGTCAATAATCTTCCGGTATTCCATCATCCGGACGATGCAGCCAGCAAATACCGTTATTGTGGCAATACCGACTGGTATGAAGCCTTGAATAAGAAAAAAGTTATCCGATGCAACAGTACAACATCAGTGTACAAGGCGGTAGCGAAACAGCAAAATATATGACATCGGCCGGTATGTTCCAGCAGGACGGTATCTCTAAATGGACAGACGAAGATTACAAACGTTTCAATGTATTGCAACACGTAAACTACAAAGGTGAACAAGTGGTTGCAGGTTGGCTTGAGAGCAACTCTGTCAATGGTAAAAATGAATACCGGTCCACAAAATAAATACGGTAGCAACTCTTTGGGAGCCACCATTCCGGGCGACAGCCGCCCTCTGATGCCGGTTTATCATCCGGACGGACATTTTGCCGGTTACTGTGGCGACGGTTACTTTACGAATCAGGCAGCCTGGTTATCACAAGGTGGTTCTGCCGAAATGAGAAACAATAATATGTATGCAACGGCATTCGCTAAACTGAACCCGTTCGAAGGATTGGAAATCAACTTCGATTATACATATAACTACTATAACTATTCTTTCAAGAACCATGTACGCGAATACATCGACTATGACGCTGATGGAAATCAGGGTTCAATCTTCCCGCATACATCTCCGAATCAGGTCTCTTATAACAAAAAGAGAATCGCAGTACGACGTATTCAATGCATATGCTACCTATAAGAAGAAAATCAACAAAGTACATGCTTTGGAAGGAATGATCGGTTTCAACCAGGAAAATGCGACTTATAAAGGTGTGGGGTCTGAGTAGAAACAATCTGATCGCCAACGATATTCCATTTCTGAACCTGGCAACCGGCGACCGTTCGACCAGTGATTATATGAACCAGTGGGCCATCCGTGGTGCTTTCTTCCGTCTGTTCTACGCTTACGACGACAAATATCTGGTACAGGTAAATGGCCGTTACGACGGTTCTTCACGTTTCCCGAAAGATGACCGTTTTGCATTCTTCCCGACATTCTCATTGGGTTGGAGACTTTCACAGGAAAAATTCTGGAAACCGATCGCCCATATCGTAAATGACTTCAAGATCAGAGGTTCTTACGGGGCTTTAGGAAACCAGGTACTACTGCAAGGTGGTAATGACATGTATTATCCCTATATTTCTACCTATACCACAGGTGAAGTAGGTTACCTGTTTAGTGGTGAAAAACAGATGGGAGTATATGCTCCGGGATTGGTAAGCGACCAGCTAACCTGGGAAACAGTTAAACAATGGGACTTAGGTTTTAACTTCTCAATGTTTGACAGCAAACTGACCGGAGAATTCGACTATTACGTTCGAACAACAGAAGACATGTTGACAAAATCAAAAACATTACCTTCCATTTTAGGTGTTTCTGAACCTCAGATGAATGCTGCCGATTTGAGAACCAGTGGATGGGAAGTAGCTTTTAACCTGGAAATCGGCCTTACAGAATGGTTTGGCCTATAGTGCAACACTATCTTTATCAGACTATCAGGCTGAAATCACCAAATATGATAATCCGACAAAGAACTTGTCAGACAATTATATTATGAAGGCAAGAAGTTGGGTGAAATCTGGGGATTCGTAACAGATGGTTTATTCCAGTCCGACGAAGAAGCCTCTTCATGGAACCAGTCAAAAATAGTCGGTTATACGCAATATGCCGGTGATATCAAATTTGCCGACCTGAATGGTGACGGAGAAGTTACAAGAGGTGAAAACACGGTCAACAACTCAGGTGACCTGAAGATCATCGGTAATGAAACACCGCGTTATAACTTCGGTATCCGTGGTACAGCCGAGTATAAGGGCTTTGATTTCACGTTATTCTTCCAGGGTACTATGAAACGTGATATTATACCGTCAAAAGACATTCTATCTGTCTCATTATACATCTGGAGTGGTCTGTTCCCCAAAAGATGAATTATGACTATTGGAGAGAAGACAACCGCGATGCGTTCTTTCCACGTGCCCGTATGAACGGTTCTGCTGTAAATGAAAACCAGACCCGTTTCATGTTGAATGGTGCTTATATCCGTTGTAAACAGCTCGCTCTTGGTTATACTATTCCTAAATATATCACGGAAAAAGGCTAAAATCTCCAAGCTGAGAGTTTACTTCAATGCAGACAACTTGTTTGAATTCTCCGGAATGCCTGACACTTTCGATCCTGAATTGGCTACAGTAAATGCTTATCCATTTATCCGGTCATTCTCTTTTGGTGCTAACCTGACATTCTAAGATGAAACATTGTAGAATAAATTAAAATTAAAAACAGAATGAAAAAAGTATATTATATAGCAAGCTTGTCTTTATTACTTGGATTTTCCCGCATGTAATAACGACTTTATGGACTTGTATCCGGAAGATAAGATCAACGACGAGACTTATTGGAAGACAGAAAGCGACTTGAAAAACTTTTGCCAACCAGTTCTCATACAACACTGGATAATACCGGTATATATAACAGTGACAATGCCTCGAACAATCAGGCACCTCAATCTAAGGATAATTTTTGTTTGGAGCGATTACACCATCCCCACAGCCGGAGGGGGTTGGGCTAAAGGCGATTGGGCTAATATCAGAAGTTGTAATTATTTTTTGAGCCGTTATCATACCGTTGGGGGAATGCTGAAAAGATCAACCAGTATGTAGGGGAGATTTACTTCTTTAAAGCCAAGTTCTATTACGAAAAAAAAGTTCTTCGATTCGGTGATGTACCCTGGTTGACAACAGACCTGACTACTTCTTCCGAAGAACTATACAATCCACGTAATGATCGCGGAGCTGTTATCGACTCTATCTGTGCTTGCCTTGGACAAAGCCAGCGAATGGTTGCCGGAAACAATGCAAGACTCACGTCTAAGTAAATATGCTGCATTGACTCTGAAATCCAGGGTATGTCTGTTTGAAGGAACCTGGAGAAAATACAGAAATCTTGAAAATGCAGATAAGTATCTACGTATTAGTGTAGATGCTGCCGAAAAAATTATCAATAGTGGTAATTTTACTGTTTACTCTACCGGTAATATTGAAGACGACTATCATGCACTGTTCAACCAACAAGATTATTCAAAACAATAAGGAAGCGATCTTTTTTGCTGCCTATGTGACAGATAAACGCATGAATAACAGGCCTCGTACAGTCCGCGAGTCATATACAGGTATGACCAAGGACTTTGTAGAATCATTCTTATGCGATGATGGTAAACCTATTGCTCTAAGCGACCGGTATAAAGGTGACGTAAAATTCACTGATGAGTTTGAAAATCGTGACCCGCGTTTGAAACAATGTATATATACACCAGAACGTCCTATCGCTATATTGGCAGATGGTTCTGAAGAATATGAAAATTCTCCGGTATTCAGTAATCTCTCAAATACAGGCTACCGCTTATACAAAATGTATTCTCCGTTAGCGGAAGATAACGAATATATTAAATGTACACTGGACGACCTGATCTACCGATACGGTGAAGTTCTTCTGAATTATGCCGAAGCAAAAAGCCGAATTGGGTGAATGCGACCAGGCGGTTCTGGACAAAAACGATCAATAAACTGCGTGACCGTGTAGGCATGAAACATCTGACTACAGATGTAGGATTTACCGATCCGAACTGGCCGAAATGGGAAGTTCCCATCTCTCCGCTATTAAACGAAATTCGTCGCGAACGTCGTGTAGAACTGGCTTGCGAAGGCCTCCGTTGGAATGACTTGTGCAGATGGAAAGCAGGGAAGTTACTGGAAAACATAAAAACTTATTTAGGTCCGCGCGATCCGGCAACAGGTGAATACCGTGTTGTTTATCCGGGTATGACCCGCACATGGTACGATCGTTTATACCTGTATCCGATACCAACCGACGAATTTACTTTTACAATCCGAACTTATTACCTCAAAATCCGGGTTGGGCTAATTAAAATGACCTCATTTGTAGGAGCGAGAAAGATTTCGCTCCTACATCTTTTTTTTATTATACTTGCATCGTAAAATATAAGTTCATCATGAAAAAAACATTTGCAGGATTACTAGCAGCCCTGTCGGTTCTTATATCCTGTTCTTCAAACGAAACAACAACAGTTGTTACCCCGAATGCCCGCCAGCAGGCTTGGGCTGAAGCAGAAATGGGTGTATTGATCCATTTTGACATGCCGGTTTACCAACCGGACTATAACTTTAGAAATTGGGGCACGCACCCGAATGCTTCCATCTTTAATCCGACAGAATTAAATACCGACCAATGGCTGGAAACCGCGCACAAACTAGGAGCCAAATATGCCGTACTTGTAGCCAAGCATTGCAGTGGGTTCAGCCTGTGGCCTACAGAGGCACACGACTACAGTATCAAACAATCTCCCTGGAAAAACGGCGAAGGTGATATTGTTGCCGATTTTATCGCTTCCTGTAAAAAGTATAATATCAAACCGAAAGGAATCTATGCCAGCACAACGGCAAACGGTTATCTGTATGTAGACAATCCCGGCGTTGTCCAGGAAGGCAGTCCGGTCACTCAGGAAGAATACAACAAAATTGTGACTCAGCAATTGACTGAGTTATGGAGCAATTACGGGGAATTATTTGAAAATATGGTTTGATGGCGGCGTGCTTTCCAAAGACCAGGGGCGGTGCAGACGTACTATCCCCTGGTACAGAAACTACAACCCAATGCCATCGCTTTCCAGGGTCCGTACGGTCATCCAAACCTGATCAGATGGGTAGGCAATGAGGAAGGCGTCGCCCCTTATCCGTGCTGGTCTACTGCCGATTCGACAACCAATGCCGACGGCACGCGTGTCATAAATGGCGAACGGCGATCCTTTCGCTCCGTTCTGGTGTCCGGGGAATCTGATTTCACCCTGCGCTGGAACCGTTCCTTCCAGGGCGGCTGGTTCTGGACGGCCGGACAGGATAGCATGATGTTCACTCTCCCTGAACTGCTGATAAAATATGAGACCAGTGTAGGAAGAAACACAAATATGCTGCTGGGATTAGTTATCGACGACAGGGGACTTATTCCGGATGCCGACGTCCGCCAGGTGGAAGCGCTGGGCAAAGAGATTGCACGCCAATATGGTAGTCCGCTGCAACAAACATCGGGCACCGGATCGGAATTTGTCATATCTTTCGACAAGCCGGTCTGCATCAACCGTGTCATCTTGCAGGAAGATATCTCAAAAGGAGAACGGGTTCTGAAATATACCCTGAAAGGTAAAAAGAATAATGAATGGATTGACCTTTCTTCGGGTACCTGCATCGGCCATAAACATATAAACAGATTTGAAGCACAAACGCTCGATGCAATCAAGTTGGAGATTTCCGAATCCAAAGCAGAACCGATCTTGCTGAATTTTGCTGTTTTTGAAACATTATAAAAACAAATGGACAATAAGAACTAAAAGTTATCTCTCTTTGAAATATATAGGATAACAATAAAAAGGACGATCCTCTAAACAATGGAGGATCGTTCTTTTTTATCTATATAGGATTCTGAAAACAAAGAGAGAGTCAGTAACATTATTTTTATTATATTTACGACCGATTACAAATCTTAGGGGATGGAGAATACAACAGATTTAAAAGCATTCAATCAACTATTTACTGATTATCAAGGCCGATTTATCCGCTTTGCGAATACGTATGTAAGAGATGTTGCTGTCGCCGAAGATTTTACGATTGAAGCACTGATGTATTACTGGGAGAACCGCCATTCACTGGAAGAGGATTCGAATGTACCAGCCTATATCCTTACCATCATAAAAACAAATGCCTCAACTATCTTCAGCATCTTCAGGTAAGGGAAGATGTGAACGAACAATTGCTGAACCATGCGGAATGGGAACTGAACACCCGCATATCGACACTTGAAGCATGCGACCCGAATGACTTGTTCACCGCCGAAGCACAGGAAATAGTAAATAAAACCCTGGCAGCTTTACCCGAACAGACCAGGGGCAGTATTTGTAATGAGCCGTTACGAGAACAAATCTCATAAAGAGATCGCCGAAGCTCTGGGCATAACCCCGAAAGGTGTCGAATACCATATTTCCAAAGCATTGAAGAAACTACATAACAACCTAAAAAGATTATTATCCGGTTTTCCTGTATTTATTTTATATCAATTAAAACTATCATATTTTTATTTCCCATAGTTTTTTATGCAGGAAAACAAAAAAGAAAGAGTATGCCAATCATATCCTTTCAGCATACTCTTTCCACTATTACGTTATCCTGTCATTTATTCCCAACCCGGATTCTGAACCAGTTTTCTAGATTTCTGTACCTCATTCAAAGGAAGAGGATATAAGTACATACGTCTTCCAAAAAGTCGTAATTCCACATTTTTACGTTTGTGAAATTCTTCTTTAGGATCTTTCGAATCCAGATTCATACCTGTTATCCAACCTCCCTGTGGAGACTCTGACCATCTTCGGCAACCATCCAGCGACGCACATTAAAGTAGCGCTGACCTTCCATGAAAAGCTCTACACGCATTTCCTTACGAATCGCTTCACGTTGTAATTCTTTATTACCTATAAATTTGAGGTTTAATATCAGCTAACCGAGGAATGCCTGCACGAACACGTACACGATCTACGTATTCAACAATACGCCTGTCTGACGGATTCACCTCATTCAGAACTTCTGCATACAGCAGATAGAATTCGCCTAAACGGAAAAAAGAATGCTGGGACGGAATTGAGATTTTTTGAAACTGCCGGAATTATATAGTTCTTTGCAATATCCCTTATAAGGTAAATAACCTGTTCTGGAATACATACCGCCTGTCTTTCCATTATTACCTCCATCATGGAAAAATATTTCCCGACCGGAAATATGCCATCTGCGTCCCTGGAAGAATACAGCATCGTAGAAACGAGGTTCACGATTCAAATACATATTAGAAACCTGAGTGGTTATTACAGGCGTCACACCTCCCATTATCGGTGAAGCCGGAATTTCATTGACATAGTCACTAAACCCTTCCTCGGTATAATTAGGAGATTCTTCAATACTTAGGCCATCTGCCATAAAGAAATCATCCACCATATCCTGAAGTACGCCTAAAGCCGTTTGCCCTACTCCTTCAGTACGAGGGGTACAACTTCTATCTTGTCCGTCAGAATTAACAGCGCCAAAGGAATTGTTTGTAGCAGCCCAAATAATTTCCTTATTGTACACTTGTTGTAATTGGTATAAAAGATTGAGCCGCATTGACCGTTCCATCCGGATTATAAACCGTATGCAAACTCATAGGCTCCGGTTTCCGCCCAGTCCATTAACTCCTGCAATGCATTCAAAGCTTTTTGCCATTTATTATTGTCTCTATCCGGAAATAACCGTGTCCCGTCAGTATTCGTCACCTCTAATGCTTCTGCATAACCACCGTTTAATAAAGGACTGGCTGCATATACCCAAAGTTTTGCACGAACAGCTAAAGCAACTCCTTTTGTCGGTTTTACCCGTTCATTATCTTCCAGACGTTGTTCAGGCAATAATTTGGATAATTCCGCCAATTCAGCATCGATAAAATTCACGACTTCATCCAACGGAGCACGTGCAAAGTCCAAATCGGCAGCATTCGAATCCACTACCTCAGTCATTAATGGTACAGGACCATACAATTCAACTAATAAATAGTGATAATAAGCTCTGAAAAAACGAGCTGTATTTTTCATATCAGCCAACTCTTCTTCTGAAATCTGATCTACATCACCCGGAATAACTTTGGCATACTGCAAAAATAAATTACATTGACGAATCTGTTTATATAAAGACCAACGAGTATAAGGTGCATTTGCCGAACTATATCCGGAGACAGGTATTGTGTTGGGTGAGTTTCTGCTAGCCTTTAACTCATCCGAACAAGGGGACCAAGGTGCATCCAAACCATCCATCGGATTTTTATAATCTGTATTAAATGTCATATATTTCATATCAGGTATTCCTGTATAAATATAACGATGAAAACGTCTGGTATAAGCAGGATTTTCAAAAACATCGTCCATGGTTACTTCCTGTGTCAATTCGTCCGATAACATCCAAAAAAGTCATTACATGATATACACGCAGTCAAAGCGATAACCAACAAATATTTCAATTGTTTCATAATCATTTATATCTATTTAAGTATTAAAAAGTTACATCTAGCCCTAGTGTAAAAGTTCTTGGGAGTGGATAGGCCGCTCCGGATTTTTGCTACCCATTTCCGGATCCCACATTTTAAGGTTATCCCATACACATAAATTATTTCCCATCAAATAAATACGTGCCTGTTGCATCCCCATTTTCCGAGCGAGATTCTGAGGTATTCGATAGCTGAACTCAAAGTTCTTAAAACGCAAAAAACTTGCATCACGTACCCAGAATGTACTGGCTGCATTATTATGAGCATGGGTATCCGGTCTTAAACGAGGATAAGCCACATTAAAATTATAGGGATCAGAATCTGACCAGTGATTAACAAACTCAGATCTTAACCGTGAATTTTCAACACCCCATAAAAAAGACCACAATGCAGAAGTATTATCCGCCTGTCCCAAAATTGTCGACGTATTACCCGCTCCCTGGAAAAATGCACTCACTGTAAAGTTTTTCCATTCGGCACTGACTCCAAAACCATATACGATTTCCGGATTTTCAGGATCAACCAATCCACGCTGAGCATCAAAGCTATTGATAATACCATCACCATTCAAGTCGCGGTATTTTAAATCACCTGGACGAATATCTCCGGACAAACCTGATTTTACAACTCCTTCCTTCAATTCATAGTTCCGATTGATACCTTCACCGGTAATATTAAAATCATCATTGGTGTAAAAAACCGTCACAAATATAAATAGCCCGGTCTCCGATTCTTGTTCCTGTAACATTCATCCAATCATACTTCTGAGGCACTTCGTCATATTCCAGCACCTTGTTCCTTGCAAAAGTGAAGTTTCCTCTAGCCGACAATTTTACTTCACCGAGTGTATGGTTTAAATTAATACTTGCATCGACTCCCTGGTTTTTTGCCTCTCCGAAATTTTGCCAAGGCATCACCTGGAATCCGGTCGTAGCTCCAACAGTTTTACGCTGTAACAAAATATCAGAACGATTATTATTGAAATAATCTACCTGTAAGTCGATTCGATTATCAAACAATCTAACTCTATTCCGTAATTTTGTTTTACTTCTATTTCCCAACCGATTCCCGGAGAATAGAATTGTCCTTCTATAATTCCATTACCAACGCCACCATTAGCTCCTCCATCTGTATAACCGACATTATATCCTCCGGCATCCATTTTCATGGATGAACGGTACAAAAACGACTACCGCCCGTATTATCGTTACCAGTTCGCCCTAAAGACGCACGAAGTTTCAATTTATTCAATATATTGCTCAAGCCTTTTCCATAGAATTTCTCATTAGAAAGATACCATAAGAACACCTACCGCCGGGAAAAGGCCAAAACGATGTCCGCTCGCAAATGTCTCACTTCCCGTATAACCAAAGTTTCCTTCAACAGAATAACGGTCATCATACATGTACGAAATACGTCCAACCAGACCTTGCTTTCTAAATGCTAAAGGCTGATCATGCGGTTGATAATCCTTTTTGCATATATAGAACCATTGCATTTACATTATGAATGTCATTAAAAACTCGTGCATAATTCAATGAGTTTTCAAAATAGATAGTTTTATCTCCGGAATTTTTTAGGATCAGCTCCTCCCAAAGTATTAGAACCGGAAACCTTTTTCTTCAAAAATCAAATTTCCCTTTTCATCCCTGCCGGTTGCAAAATACTGAGAAACCGATTTACTTCGCTTCATTGAATATAACATATTAGCATCGAATGCAATGGAAGCCTTATAACTTAGTCCCTTTGTTATAAAAAATCCAATTTCTGATCTAAACTTACTTTTAGACTGAATGCGCGTACGCCACTCTTTCGAATATCCTGAATTATTCAACAAATTATATGGATTGACTTTATTTGAACTAGGGTCAGGATGTCCTGCGATCGTTCCATCTTCATAAATCATCGGGGGGGAAAAGATGAGAAGGGACTGTTGACATTTTTAGTGAATAAATCCTGAGTTCCGACACCAGGGTAATTTGTATTCAAATATTGCCCGCTTAAATCGACGCTTACAATAGTTGTTTTAGTGATATTCAAGTCAATATTACTTCTCAAATTAAAACGCTTTACACCAATATTTGAATTGTAATCATCTGTTGTATTCGATTTAAACAGTCCCGATTCGGTATAAAAAGCACCGGAAACAAAATATTTAGCCCTCTCAGTTCCGCCTCTTGCATTAATAGTTATCCTTGAATTCGTTGTAAGATCTTTAAGCAGATCATACCAATCGACATTCGGATACAACATCGGATCAACTCCGTCTCTATATTTCGCTAATGTCTCATCATCATAAACACTCGGAGATCCGACATTATTTAAAAGCTTCATTATAAGCTTTCAAATATTCGTATGAACTGGCATACTCGGGCAAACGCGTAGCCTGAGAAACGCTTGTTTCCGCACGCACCGAAATACGGGCTTTGGCTATCTGACCACATTTTAGTTGTAATCAAAATTACGCCATTAGCACCCTCAGCACCATAAACAGCCGTAGCAGCAGCATCCTTCAACAAAGAGAACGTTTTCGATTTCATCCGGTTCGACATCCCGCATCTGACGAGGTACACCATCCACTAAAACCAACGGGCTGGTCCCGCCGGAAAAAAGAACTGACACCACGTATCCAGAAATCTGAATTATCATAGCCAGGTTCGCCTGATCGCTGCACAGCGATCAGGCCAGTTCTTGTCCGGCTAAATTATTCGTAAGGTTACGAGTCGGCAATCTTAATTCTTTGGTTGAAACCGTATTAATTGCACTTACAACACTGTTTTTTTTTTCTGTTGCCCATACCCGACAACAACAACTTCTTCCAACGCTTTGGAGTCTTCATAAAGCTGTACATTTATATTTCGCCGTCCGTCTACTCTTATTTCCTGAGTAGCATACCCCAGATAGGAAATACTCAAAAACAGCATTTTTACCGGAAAGATTAAGCTCATAACGACCATCAATATCTGTTGTTGTACCGTTTGTTGTTCCTTTTTCTACTACACAGAAGCTCCAATAATCGATTCCCCGTTAGTGTCAGTAATAACCCCTGTTACTTTCGTTCCCTGCTGATTAACTTCTGCCGGTTGCAGAAAGGTTTCTCTCTTTGTTATAATGATTTGGCGATCTTTGACTGTAAAAACATTATCCGTATTCCTAAATATTGAATTCAATATGGCTTCTACACTCTGATTTTTCACATCCAAATTAACTTTTCGGTTTAAATCGACCGTATTATCCATGTAGAAAATTATAAACTCGCTATTGTTTTCAATCTGTTTGAAAACATCTTTTACGGATTTATTATTTACACTGATTGAGAAAAGAGTTTCCTGCGAATAAGAATTAGAGGCTAAACTTACCCCTATCCCCAAAAACAAGAATAATAAAACTGCTCTCATTATTCGAAAAAATTTCACGTTGTTCAATGTTTTTCACACCGAACTTCACTTTAAATTTCATAACTTTGTAAATGATTTAAGTTAGTATTGTTATTAACAGACTAATTTGAGAGCCGAATAATATCGCGAGTATTGTTCGGCTCTGTTTTTTTCAATTATAAATCTAAGGTCCCATAAACTGTCAATTTTAAGAGTTTGTACTAATTTTTATTTTTTTTTCTCCACTATAAACTATTTGAATTGATGCCGCATTCTTCAAGTTATCCAACACATCATTTAAATTGTCTCTCAGATCTAATTTTCCGCTACAGGTAAGTTTACCCACAATTTCATCCCATTCTATTTGAACTCCATAATATCTGGATAATTTTTTTAAAACGATCTCAATGGTTGCTTTTCAAACAGATAATATCCATTTCTCCATGCAATGTAATTGTTTACATCTACAACTTGTACTTTTATTTCATGAGTCTGGTCATCATAATCAAACTGTTGATTAGGCAATAAAACCTCAGTAGATTTCTTATTCGTATTTACTTCCACTTTCCCTCAACTAAAGTTACTTGCATATTCGAATCGTCTTTATAAGCCGATACATTAAAACTTGTACCCAAAACTTTTTACATCTACTTGTTGAGTCCTAACAACAAACGGCCATGACGTATCATGTGTTACATCAAATAGACCTCACCTTCCACATATATCTCACGCTTCTTTTTTTTCAAAAGAAACCGGATAAATAACTTTTGAACCAGAATTTACCCAGATTTTAGTCCCATCGGAAAAGGTAAGAGACGACCGTCTACCATAGGGCACTATCAATTGATTAAATATTTTGGTATTATCCTTTTCTTCGATTTCTGTTGTTACTTTTTGGGAGTTTACGTTAATCTCCCCTTTATGGTTATATTCAACCTGACTTTCTTTTTGCCTGAATCGCTATTTTCTTATTTCCGGATAATACAAGTTCTATCTCTCCTGTAGAGTTAAAAAATAGGTTCTGTTGTATTCAATATTGCCTGGTAATCAACATCTTTATCTGAAAAGTAATATTCTTGAACAACAAAAAGACCAAGAAAAACAACAGCTGCAACTCCTACTAATGTTTTGATAACAGAGATTGTTTTCTTTTGCAATTTATCCTTCCTGTTCTCCGTATTGATTCTATTCCACAAGACTATTTCATCGATTGAAGAAAAGTCCGGATGTTTTATATCACGCCTCAAATGACCGATAAAAGAACGGGCAATATCTATTTCTTCCGCCAACTCCTTATCTTTTTGCTTAAGTTCATCCCAAAACAGGTCTTCTTCGGCAGTCGGAGACAATAACCATTGAACGAACCGATCATCATTCAACAGTTGGTCTGCCTTATATCCGATATAATTTTTATGCATACAAATTACCTTTTTTAGATATTAGAGCCGTCAGACTCACTTTTTATACTCACTAAAAAAGTAATTTTTTTCAAAAAAAATATTTTATCGCATAGCAAATAATAAAAATAAGAACAAGTTTATATCTCCCACAGAACTTCTTATCTTTTCAATGATCGTTGAATTAGATTTTGTGCAGATTGATAATTAAGGTCCATCAGAGTACAGATTTCTTCCATACTCATTTCTTGAATAAAACGGTAGTAAATAATTTCTTTTTGGCGGGAAGTCAACAAGGATAATATTTTTTCCACTTGTTTTCTTTCGTTTTTATATTGTTCATCTTGAATAAACTGTTCTTCGACAGTCAATTCTAATACAAAGGGACATCCTCTACGAGGTTTTTTCTGTAATAGTTTCTTTATGTATTTGTTTAATCAGATTATTCTTTAATGCAGTAAATAGATAAACCTTAATATTATCCGGTGACACCAATTGAGCTTTATTCCTATATAAATAAGTGAAAATATCTTTGTATACAATCCTTTACAAGCTCAGTATCAGTCGTAAAAACACATCCCATACTGATAGAGCTTTTGTGCATAAGTTGTGTAAATCCAACAATACGAATCGTCATTGCCTGATACAAATTCCTGCCATTTTTACTCGACTTACGTCCATTCACGCTAAATTATGATATTGATTTCAGGTTCAAAGATAATTTATCTATTACAAATTTTGTTACTAAATTTCAATTTGTTAGCAAATTACAAGTCAAATCTCTTTTTCCAGAATCAGCCGGTGCCGGCACTGGACACCGTTTTCCCAGATCGGTTCGGGATAATTGCGGACAAAATAATCACGATCCAACACCTTCAGATCGAAGCCTTCCTGCTGGTAAAAGCATCAACGGGCCCGGAGCAGAAGTGCCGGTACAGACTTTCAAACGGGTGATATGATTGGTTACCGCCCATTCATCGAGACAAGACGAAGCAGGAGGCGGGCGATCCCCCTCCGCTGGAAAGACTCTGTCTACTGCCAGGTTCATCACCTCTGCCATTTCCTCCGTTTCCTTCTGCACCACGATCACCCCAACCGGTTTGTCTCCTGAAAAAGCTGCGAAACAATCCGAAGTCTTCAGATAGCTGTCAACCAGTTCAGGTTGGGATCTGCCAGCAAGAGCAGATCCCAGGGGTAGTCTGTTGTATGTTCGATGCGTATTTCCATATCAGGCAACTATTTCAATGATATTGCCATCCGGATCTGCTACAGAACCTTCATAAAAACTCGTCTCCGGTAGTACGAGGCTCACCCAGGATCGTGTAACCATCCCGGCGGGAATTGTTCAATCTTTTTTATCCACTCCCTCTTTTTGATTCGGCAGAAAAAAGCGAAATGGGCCAGACCGATATATACTCCGTCATTTTTTCAACGGTAATATCTGTCGCTGCATGATCTCCAGAGAAACAGCCCCCTCGAAGGTAACAAAATAAGAGGCGAATCCCTTCTTCGGGTTTACATACTTTTCATTACTCTTCCACCGAAAATACTTCACATAAAAATCTCTGGAACGTTCAAGTTCATTGGTCCAGATAACAATATGAGTCAACTGCATAATTAAATAAATGATTGGTGAAATGCAAAGATAAACAAAAAAGCCCGGACAGACATAATCTCCATCCGGGCCTTTCTAAAGATCTGATAATATCTTTATTTGCAGATACGGCAATTGGCACAACGTGCCAGTTCTCCGCGAAAACGTTTTCCACTAATTTATGCAAACGGTCTTTCAAAGCATCCAGACGCACATGGTCGATCACATCCGACGTAAATGCTACACTCAGCATCATACGGGCTTCGCTCAATGGAATACCGCGGCTACGCATATAGAACAATGCATTCTCATCCAACTGCCCGGTCGTCATACCGTGCGAACATTTCACATCATCCGCATAAATCTCCAATTGCGGCTTACTATACATACGGACTTCACGGGTAGCACAGAGGTTGCGATTTGTCTGAAAAGCAGCCGTTTTCTGGGCACCTTCCTTTACCAAGATACGGCCGCTGAATGCACCGACTGCATGGTCATCCAGAACATTCTGGAATAACTCATTACTTGTACAATTCGCCACAGCATGCGTGTAATATGACTATACGTATCCACCTGTTGCTCACGGTCCATAACGGACATTCCGCAAAGGGTTGTTTCTGCATATTCGCCGTTCAGTTCAATATAATAGTTGTTACGCGTAAGGCCGTTGTTCAAGGTTATACCGTTTACCAGGACATTGCTGGAAGCCTCCTGTTTCACATGGACCGAGGCAAAGCGAGAAGTGGAAATGCTGCTTTCTTCCAGATCATAGTAATCAAAGTAAGCACCTTCGCCGGCAAAATATCTCTACGACCTGGGTAGCCAGGAACTTGACATCGTCGATGCTATGATCGCACACCAGCAGCTTGGCTTCCGAACGAGGCTCCATAATCACCAGGATACGGCGGTTCGCCATCGTGTCTACATCGCTGCGGAAGATATTAACCAACTGGATCGGACGTTCCACTACGACACCTTCCGGCACATAGACCACAAAACCATCCTGGGCCAGCATCGTATTCAATGCGATGATACCGTCATGGCCGCTTTTTGCCACTTTGCCATAATAGCGGGATGCCACTTCGGGATATTTTCCATGAAAGTTTTCATTCCGCCGGCGTATACTCCTTCCGGCAGATGCGCTTTCGGCAACATCTTGTCATAGAAAGTATCATTCACCACAAAATAGAGCGAGGTACTCAGGTTGGGGACATCACAACGGAACACGTCGTACGGATTGACCGGGATATCAAGACGATTGATATTCACCCCGTAATCCGGAGCAAAAGCCTGCGCCACATCTGTATATTTATAATCTTCACTCTTCACCGTCGGAAAGCCCAACCGTTCCAAATCAGCCAAAGCCTCTGCACGCGGCAAATTCATCAACCCCGCCGCATGCCGGCAAATCAGATCCTCATAATGGGTGAAAAGATCGATATATTGTTGTTCTGCTTTCATTACTATCTAATTTTTTGGCATGGATTACACGGATTTCGCGTGTAATCCGTGCCTAATTATTCTTATTCTTCTCCCATCTCTTTCTTGATCCAGTCGTAGCCTTTTTCTTCGAGTTCGAGAGCCAGTTCGGGACCGGCGGTTTTGACAATACGTCCTTTGTAGAGGACATGGACCACGTCGGGCTTGATATAATCCAGCAGACGTTGGTAGTGCGTGATCACGATAGCCGCATTCTCTGGCGTACGAAGTTGGTTGACACCATTTGCCACGATGCGGAGGGCATCGATATCCAACCGCTATCCGTCTCATCGAGAATCGCCAGCTTCGGTTCGAGCATTGCCATCTGGAAGATTTCGTTCCGCTTCTTCTCACCACCCGAAAAACCTTCGTTCACGCTGCGGCTCGCCAGCTTATTGTCCAATTCCACAATCGCACGCTTCTCGCGCATCAGCTTCAGGAAGTCGGTAGCCGAAACAGGTTCCAGCCCTTTATATTTACGATGTTCGTTCAAGGCGGCACGCATGAAGTTCACCATGCTGACTCCCGGAATCTCCACCGGATACTGGAAACTCAGGAAAAATACCTTCACGGGCTACGGTCTTCCGGTTCGAGATCCAGCAGGTTCTTACCGTTGAAGATCACCTCCCCTTCCGTTACATCGAATGCCGGATTACCGACCAACACACTGCTCAAGGTACTTTTTCCGGAACCGTTCGGCCCCATGATGGCGTGTACCTCACCCGCCTTGACAGAAAGGTTGATTCCTTTCAATATCTCTTTGCCATTGATATTGGCATGTAAGTTCTTTATCTCTAACATGACTTTATAATTTATGATTTATGATTTATGATTTATGATTTATGATTTATCATCGACGCATAAATCATAAATCATAAATCATAAAATCATCCTACGCTTCCTTCTAAAGAAATAGTCAGCAGCTTCTGTGCTTCGACGGCAAACTCCATAGGGAGCTTGTTCATTACCTCGCGGGCATACCCGTTGACGATCAGACCGACAGCTTCTTCGACCGAGATACCGCGCTGCCGGCAATAGAACAACTGTTCTTCGCTGATCTTGCTCGTCGTCGCTTCGTGTTCCACTACCGCCGTCTCGTTCGGATATCGGCATAGGGGAAGGTATGGGCACCGCAAGTCGAACTAAGCAACAGGCTGTCGCACTGGCTATGATTACGGGCGCCTTCGGCACGGGGAGAAACTTTCACCAGGCCGCGATAGCTGTTCTGGCTATGCCCGGCGGAGATACCTTTCGAGACGATCGTACTGCGAGTATTCCGTCCAAGGTGGATCATCTTCGTACCGGTGTCGGCCTGCTGGTAATTGTTGGTGACGGCCACCGAGTAGAACTCGCCTACCGAATTATCACCGGCCAGGATACAGCTCGGGTATTTCCAGGTAATGGCCGAACCGGTTTCCACCTGTGTCCAAGAAATCTTGCTCCCTTCGCCCTTGCACAGTCCGCGTTTAGTCACGAAGTTGTAGATACCTCCCTTTCCATCCTTGTCACCCGGATACCAGTTCTGAACGGTGGAATATTTCACTTCGGCCCGTTCATGCGCTACGATTTCGACGATAGCCGCATGAAGCTGGTTCTCATCGCGCATCGGGGGCGGTACAACCTTCAAGGTAACTGACATAGGCTTCATCATCCGCCACAATCAATGTACGTTCGAACTGTCCGGTATTGGCCGCATTGATACGGAAATAGGTAGAAAGCTCCATCGGACAACGCACGCCTTTCGGGATATAGACAAACGAACCGTCCGAGAACACCGCCGAATTCAATGCGGCAAAGAAATTATCACGATAACTGACCACGCTTCCCAGATACTTGGACCAAATCGGGATGATGCTGGACGGCTTCGCTGAAAGAACAGAAGATAATGCCCTTCTCAGCAAGCGTCTCCTTGAATGTTGTCTTTACGGAGACGCTGTCCATCACTGCATCGACCGCCATCCCGCTAAGCTGCACGTTCGTGCAAAGGAATACCCAGCTTATCGAAAGTCTTCAATAACTCCGGGTCTACTTCATCCAGACTTTTCGGACCTTCCTTTTTCTTCGGAGCGGCGTAATAGATTATATCCTGATAGTCGATCGGCGGGATATTCAGGTGAGGCCATGTCGGCATCTCCAGTGTCTGCCAATAGCGGAAGGCTTTCAAGCGGAACTCAAGCAGCCATTCCGGTTCATTCTTCTTGGCGGAAATAATACGAACAGTCTCTTCATCCAATCCGCGATGAATCACCTCCGTATCTATATCGGTAACGAATCCGTACTTATAATCACCGGTCGTCACCTCATTTAGTATGTCGTTTGAATCTTCCATTATACATTAAATATATTGTTCAAATTATGAAACCTATTCCTCCTTAAAAAAACAAATTTTGGAAGTAAATGGTTGGGATTATTTCTTTGACTGAATTATAAAAACGGGATTCGACCTTTTGCCTGGCGCGGGATCAGGACCGATCCCTTGTCTATCATCTCCATACTGTTCAGCAGAAGGCTGACAAACGCCATCATAAAACAAAGCCCCAAGACACCACCCACCAAATGGTTCAGGACGCTCAACGGCGTCGCTCCCACGACACGAGTCAGAATCTCACCCGCCAGCAATATGACACCCACGATCAACAGGAAACCCGCCACATAGCTGAGCACCGTCACTCCTTGTTCGGGAAACCAGCCCAATGCCAATATATATCCACGCAGCCAAAGTGCCGCCTTCGTACAAAAAAAGATCCCGACCAAAAGGGCTATAAGCGAAACAACCTGTTTGATGACTCCATCAAACAGGCCTTTCACAAATCCTATTCCTGCCAGACATAGCAATGTAATGTCCAACCAGTTCATGTTTACAATGTCTTCTTGATTTCCGTTTCTTCGTATGCCTCGATGATATCACCAACCTGAATATCATTGTAGTTGACAATGTTCAAACCACAATCCAAACCGGCAACCACTTCCTTCACATCATCCTTGAAACGTTTCAAAGATTCCAACTCTCCGGAATGAACCACGATACCGTCACGGATCACGCGCACCTTGTTCGAACGCTTGATCTTACCTTCACGTACCATACACCCGGCAATCGTACCCACTTTCGTGATCTTGAAAACCTGAAGCACTTCCACGTTCGCAGTGATCTCTTCCTTGATTTCCGGTGAAAGCATACCTTCCATAGCGCTCTTCACTTCTTCGATCGCATCATAGATAATCGAGTACAGACGGATTTCAACTCCCTCTTTCTCTGCCAGGCGGCGTGCAGGCAATGCCGGGCGCACCTGGAATCCGATGATAATCGCATCAGAAGCGGCAGCCAGTACGACATCCGATTCGGAGATCTGACCGACAGCCTTGTGGATCACGTTCACTTGAATTTCCTCTGTAGACAGACGGATCAGAGAGTCGGACAACGCTTCTACGGAACCGTCCACGTCACCCTTCACGATTACATTCAGTTCCTGGAAGTTACCCACAGCGATACGGCGACCGATATCATCCAGCGTAAGCATCTTCTGCGTACGTAGGCCCAACTCACGCTGCAACTGTTCGCGACGGTTGGCAATTTCGCGGGCTTCCTGGTCTGTTTCCAATACGTTGAACGTATCGCCAGCCTGCGGAGCACCGTTCAGACCGAGGATCAGAGCCGGTTCGGAAGGACCAGCCTTTTCGATACGCTGGTTACGTTCGTTGAACATCGCTTTTACGCGACCGAAATGGGTTCCGGCCAGTACGATGTCACCGACCTTCAGTGTTCCGTTTTCAACCAACACGGTAGAAACATATCCACGTCCTTTGTCAAGTGAAGATTCGATGATGGAACCAACAGCACGTCTCTTCGGATTAGCCTTCAAGTCGAGCAAATCGGCTTCCAACAATACTTTTTCCAACAAGTCCTCCACACCGATACCTTTCTTGGCTGAAATTTCCTGGCTCTGGTACTTACCTCCCCAGTCTTCAACCAAATAATTCATGTTAGCCAGTTCTTCTTTGATCTTTTCAGGGTTGGCATGCGGCTTATCTACCTTATTAATAGCAAATACGATAGGTACACCCAGCAGCCGAAGCATGGTTGATCGCTTCGACAGTCTGTGGCATGACATTATCGTCGGCAGCCACAATGATAATCGCGATATCCGTCACCTTGGCACCACGGGCACGCATGGCGGTAAAAGCCTCATGGCCCGGCGTATCCAGGAACGTGATACGACGCCCGCTCTGCAACTTCACGTTGTAAGCACCGATATGCTGCGTGATACCACCGGCTTCACCGGCAATCACATTGGCATTACGGATATTATCCAGCAAAGACGTTTTACCGTGGTCGACGTGTCCCATCACTGTTACGATAGGAGGACGCGCCACCCAGTCTTCTTCGTTGTCGTCTTCTTCGTCGGCCTTGATGGCTTCCACCACTTCGGCACTTACATATTCGGTCGGAAACCGAATTCTTCAGCTACGATATTAATTGTTTCCGCATCCAGACGCTGGTTAATGGAAACCATGATACCGATACTCATACAAGTACCGATAACCTGCGTCACAGGAACGTCCATCATGTTGGCAAGGTCATTGGCAGTCACAAACTCCGTCAGCTTCAACACCTTGCTTTCCATTTCTTCCTGTTCCATCAGTTCGTGTTCACGCTTAACGGATGGCATCGCGTTTGTCGCGACGGTACTTGGCACCTTTATTATTCTTATTTCCCTTGTTGGTCAGACGGGCCAAGGTTTCCTTTACCTGCTTCTGTACATCTTCCTCGCTGATTTCCGCCTTCACCGGCTTGCGTAGGCGGAAATCAGCGGCGTAACAGGCAAAAAACAGCCTCTAACAACAGAAAACTCAAATAACAAAAGATTATACCATCGCATTTCTTGATATAACTTGTACGAACGAGGAAAATGGAGAAAGACCAGCTTTGACGGAGGTTGTGACTGCCAATATGATGGGCATTCTCATTGCTATAGCGGTATCGGCTGTCATGTTTCCATTGGCTCAACGTCTGGAATGCCAATATCGGCAACTGAAGAACCAGCACCGGCGAAATGACAGGCTTCGACAGGCGATGGCAACGGGTGCTCGTGACTGTGACGGATGGCGCTCCGGCAATAACCGGCAAGAGCGGCGTCTGCACCGGAGCCCATGAGCTTTTACCGCCATGCATCACTGTGCCAGGTACCGGATGCGACCCATCATGACTGCCGACCCCATGCCTGTCGGCGATCCTGGAAAAAGCTGCTGTATCAGCCGACAAGCTGTTTAGATCAACGGCAACATGAGCCAACGGTTGAAGGCTGGGGAAGGCGCTGGAGACGAAATTCGGCAAGCGAACGTTGAAAAAAGCGGAAAGCACCGATCGAAAAGAGGGCTGCGCTGTTCCGTAAATCGGGTATCTTCGCGGCAGGACGTGAACTACTACCGTGTTGAGCAGGGCCTCATTGGCCAGAACTTCGACTCGCGTAAAATGCGGAAGCTGCTCACAGGCTAACATCCGTTCAACGTGAAAAACAATTTCGAAAATACCAACCGCAACTGGCTGAATGCTACGCTGAATCGTCATCTCAAAACTGAACGTGTTAACAATGCGGCGACCGTCGAGACTCCCTGATGCTGCAGAAGAGACCGAAGGTGGGGCGATCCCACAGGCTGTCGTCAGATCAATCGAATGTGCGGTGTCCGGATTCCAGGCGTGCCAGCGAAAGGAGTTGAAAATGCGTCGGCATATGAAAGGCATCAGTCACTACGGTGGAGGATGCTGGGCGGAATGCGAGGTACCAGTAAACATTCAACGTTCGAGCCAATTGCGCGTGATCCTTTGTTTTGACGCTGGTTTATTCCAGGATGAGATGCTTTGAAGGCGTTTCAGAATGAAAAATGATGCCAGCTTTGAGCTAACTTGTTGAGTTAATCAACAGAAAACGAAATCAGAAGACATTATGGCCATACCGCTGAAGAATAGAGACGTGAGCACGACGGAATCATCAAGCAGGTGTTTCAAAACACGGTCGGGATGGGCTTTGTGGCTGTTTCCAGGCTGGTGACCGGTCGATTCTGGCCGTGGCGAGGCGACTTCGTCTGGTGCTGAAACTTTGTTTATGATGGCAGCTTGTGGCTGTGGAGGAATGAATAGACAAAGGGATGATCCCGCTAATTCAGTCAGTAATCCCAACATTACTCCAAACGTTTTTAGAGAATAGGTTTGAGCTGGCATATAATGAAGATTCAAGCGACTGCTGGTGACGACCGACTGCAGATTCGTTACCGATACGGAGGTATTCATCGCAATGATTCGTGATATTCGGAAATAGTTTCCAGAATAACTGCTCGGATACAACCTTTCCGCTATGGCTGGGCTGAACCGTATGTTTTCGCTTTCCGATCATTATCAGGTATCTCTACTATGCCGCTCCAGCGTCAGCGGATATCGTCCGAAACTGATGGCTCATTTATCTGCACAGCGTGCTGGATGGCGGCTCGATGCGCTCGACAATTGCCGCATTCGGCGACGTGTTCCGGGCGACTGCATTGTCCTGCCTGTCAATGCGACCTTCAATACGTATTTACCAATACGCGACCAGCTCGCTGAGCCGTAGCACCGTCCAGCAAATGGAAAAAGGGCGAGGCCAGCCTCGTGGCCGTTAACAGGCGGCTACCAGCCAGGTGTTCCCACGGAACACTCTGTGCGGTACTCATCTCCGGGCGCCTTAGCTCGCGGCTTTTGACAGGCATCTTCCAGCTGCGGTATATGCCGGCAGCTGCAGATGTGACTGACTCGGAAACAGGCGCCCGAGCAATTGTTCAATCGATCGCTTTATCCTGGGCAGCAGATGCCCACGAGGTAACTCAGGCTCCTATGAATTGCCGTGGGCAAGCTGCGACAGAAGGAAGCGTAAGGATGATTTTATGATTTATGATTTATGATTTATGCGTCGATGATAAACATAAATCGCAAATCATAAATCACATAAATACATAAATATAAAATGCGTTAGAATAAAGAACATGCCAATGGCAAGAAGATATTGAGGAGATCAACTGCTACTGTCAGGCAGCCCATCTGAAGGCCAATTTCAGAAAAAGCCCAGCAACTCCGGCTAGAATGTTTAACGGTAGGATCGGAGACCGGCCGTGGCCTGAGTTTCGGTAAGGCTCCGGGGTATGTGGCATTGAGCAGCTGCTGGGGCTGGAACTGGCTTGTGGGAGTGAACATCGGAGTATTGGCGTTTCGGGCAGCGGCGATTCAATGGACAGATGGCAGCCGTGGCAAATGATGTCAACAACTCGCCGCCGGTGACATCACCAGCGTCTGTGACGTGTTATGTCCCAGGACGGAAACCGCCGGTGGCAAACTCGAAAAAGAACACGACTGGATCAAGATGGGGAGAATAATTAGACACGGATTACTCCAGGTAACGAACCTTCTTTCACCGTATGGCGGTCTGTTCCGGCATGCGGCGGGGACAATGCGAACTCCGGCTGACAATTATAAGCTACGGGCGCAACCCGCAGGTGAGTATCAATCGTCTTGATAGCCCGGTCATCCGACGTGACTGTATTCTTGAGCACTGGCTGTGGTGAGGCCACGGAATGTTACCAGCAGGCGTTTATACCGAGGCTACCTCATGGGATCCCGAGTGACATCCACTGCGCACCAACATGGCTGTGTGCAGCGAGCTATGCTGGCTTGGGGACTGTGATGCCGGAAGTGATCATTCCGGTATCTTCCGCGTCTTCAGGCGATGACGGGCTGTGATCAGACGCAGCCAGTGCGATCGCATCGACGTGTCCAGGATGTAACCACGCAGACTGTCGGGTCTTTGCGGTGGCGTGCCTTTCTCGTTATTGACTCGAAAGGAAAACGGCTGCGTTTGCACCTCCGTATGGCGGGAAGTATGACGGTGAATGTTCGCTGCTCACGCTGAACGACGCTACCCGTGGCTGGCGGCCTGTCGACTGAACAGCTGCGCCGTCTGAACAAGAACAGCAGCCAGCTATTATGCCGTACTCGCTGGCGCTGAGCTGTTCGAAGCGTCGATACCGTTCCCAGCCTTCATCTTGAAGGGGAAATCGACTGTCGTTTTTGAATCACGCGCTCCAGCAGCTGAAGCCCGGATGGCTCTGCGGCTGATGAAAATGTTCGCGTGATTACCAGTTGGTGAACTGCATTCAGCCAGAGCGGCGACACCAGCGCCTTTCACCACGGTTGATACGTACATGCAACCGTTTGCCTAAATTAGTGAAAAATTTCGTGAAGCGCCGGGCCGGTGCAAATGGCGGCGCCAGCCTGTCGCAACGACAGTGGGGACGAAGTATTTCAACGAGGGCTTAACGGCGATATGTGGTCGAAAGAAAGAGCTTTGATATTTCGTCACTCATGCGGCAATATTACCAAAGAGAGCGGCAGATCTTCATGGCTGCCATTGCTGGATCGAAAGGAAAGATGAAGATGCCATCGATCGAGACGATTAAATCGTAAGGCGAGCACTATTGACGATGATATGAGAAGAACTGTTTAGTCGAATGTGCCAGCGGAGGCCCGGTGAGCTGGATTTCGGTTTGGTCATACGGAAGGGCACTGCGGACATCGTTAACGGGCTGCACTTTCGGTACTCAGCAAACGGTTTTGGCGCGGATCATGCGCGAAATTAACGGAAACATGATGTTGACATATTTCGGAAACAGGCGGCTATGGCAATTGTGCGGTGTTCTGCGATCTGCTGTGGGTTGTTCGCCAACGTCGCGTAATACGCAATTCAGAAACAATATTCACGATTTCTTCCAGGCGTGTTCATTATTCGCATGATTCTTCAGATATTCGCTGACTGTTACCAGGTATTGACCATTCCACCTCGTGGTATAGGCAAGGAACATCTGCGCTGCGCTGTTCCGGTCATCGGTCTATGGTAATCTTCGACATCCCTCACGCCTGCGAAGCGAGCAGATAAGCGATATTCTGCGAATGAGTTGAAGGCACTGCTGGTCGATTCAGCGCGCAAAAATTTAAAGAAAAGCATGACTATTCACGTAGTCCGATTTTACCGCTCGCTATGAAATTCTGCCCACTGTCTGTTGTGAATGCCCGCTGCGTCGTTCTTTGTTGAAAAGGTGAGCGATGACGGAGCATCAAAAGTGCCTCCGTTGTATGGCTGACAGAAGCAACCTAATATTCTTTCCGATGCCCCAACTCGATGCTTCTTACGCTGCTGGTAGAAGGCCGGACGGAACAACCGACATGCTGAACTTCGAAACAACGGCATCATGGACGCCGCGAGATCGTAATGCTCGCGATTGTCGGCACGCCGCCTTCCAGATTCACCAGCCTCATAACAGCAGACGTCCGGCGTGCCATGCCGGTAGTTCGCTCGGCGGGCGGTTGATGGCGCAACTCGCCGGCTGTCGGTCCGGCTACAGAGGCAACCGTGTACGAGAGTCCACAGATGAACACGGTGAAACGATCACGGTCGATCAGGATTCCCGTCATGGCCCTGGCATAACCGGGTCGACATTCCGGTAACCACTGTCGTCTGTCTTAACGGCTGGGGCATCATAGGCCCGC
>VOFJ01000825.1_pt1 | contig 28892 bp, 49 predicted proteins | sample 5384081 | NCBI WGS metagenome assembly VOFJ01 (sample SAMN12384729, study PRJNA508395) | human gut metagenome | isolation source: healthy gut I | host: Homo sapiens | reverse complement strand
ATCAATTTGTACTTCGTTCAGTTACATGTATTGCTCGGGACAGGGGGCCGCTATCACAAGGGCGAGTGCGCCAAAAGTGGGGAGAGTTTCCACGGCAGCACAAAAGCCTGTCACCGAGAGCAGCATCTTCTCCAGCTGGCCTACAGCCACGGATGGAGCGGCCCCGCGGGCCACGCGCTGGACTGGGGCGACGAGCTCTCTGCCGGGCCCGGTGCACAAACCGAGGGCCGCGTAGTAGATCCCCGGTGGGTGGAAGCCCACGAGCTGGATCTGCCCGCAGAGTGGCACCCGGCAGAGCAGATCAAGCGCTACCTGCAAGCCCTGTTTGAGCCGGAGGAATACGTTGCTTACGTCACCGAGAGCTACCGGAAAGAGGACGGGCGCTTTGCCCCAAACGGCTGCTCCTGTCAACTGACCGCCGGGCAGCTCATCATGGAGCTGGATCATTACGGCGATGATATCGGTGCTGCCCTTGGCGACTACAACCCCGAAGCCGGTGCGTGGATCTGCTTCAACCCCATGGACGGCACAGGCCGCCGCAACGAGAACGTGACCGACTTCCGCTACGCCCTCGTGGAGTGCGACAACATGGAGCTGGGCAAGCAGCAGGCCATCATCCGGCAGCTGGAACTGCCCTGTGCCGCGCTGGTCTACCCGGCGGCAAGAGCGTCCACGCCATCGTCAAGGTGGATGCCCCGGACTATGCCGAGTACCGCAGGCGCGTGGATTACCTCTACGCCGCCTGCCAGAAAAACGGCCTGACCATCGACCAGCAGAACCGCAACCCTTCCCGCCTTTCCCGGATGCCCGGCATCCTGCGCGGTGACAAACGGCAGACCCTGCTGGAAACCAACATCGGCAAAAGCTGCTGGGATGAGTGGCGCGACTGGCTGGAAGCGGAGACCGACGAGCTGCCCGAGACCGAGAGTCTGGCCGACGACTGGGAGAGCCTGCCCCCGCTGGCCGATGCCCTCATCACCGGGGTGCTGCGCAAGGGTCACAAGATGCTGCTGGCAGGCCCCAGCAAGGCGGGCAAGAGCTTTGCCCTCATCGAGCTGTGCATCGCCATCGCCGAAGGCAGGCCGTGGCTGGGCCGGTTCTCCTGCGCACAGGGCAAGGTACTGTACATCAATCTGAGCTGGACCGGGCCTCCTGCCTGCACCGCTTCAAGGACGTGTACACTGCCCTCGGTCTGCCCCCGCAGAACCTGCGGAACATTGACATCTGGAATCTGCGCGGTGCGTCCGTGCCCATGGACAAGCTGGCCCCAAAGCTCATCCGCCGGGCCCAGAAAAAAGGCTACACCGCCGTGATCCTCGACCCCATTTATAAGGTCATCACCGGCGACGAGAACTCTGCCGACCAGATGGCAAAGTTCTGCAACCAGTTCGACCTTGTCTGCCGTGCGCTGGACTGTGCCGTGATCTACTGCCACCACCACTCAAAGGGTGCCCAGGGCGGCAAGCGCAGCATGGACCGCGCATCCGGCTCCGGCGTGTTTGCCCGTGATCCGGATGCCATGCTGGACATGACCGAGCTCACCCCCACTGATGCCATCCGGGAACAGCTCCACAACAAAGCCGCCTGCCGGGTCATCAAGGCCATGCTGGACAAGCGCGGCCATGCCGATGCCTACGGCCCGGATGATGTCCTGAGCCGCAGCCGGATGCTGGCCATTGTCAAAGAACACCTTGGCATGGCCGACCTGCGGGCCATCGATGCCGAAGTGGCCGCCGCCCAGAAGCAGGCCGACGGCATGACCGCATGGCGCATCGAGGGCACCCTGCGCGAGTTTGCCCGCTTCGACCCGGTGAACCTCTGGTTCGACTACCCCGTGCACAAGCCGGACACCGGCCTGCTGGAGGACCTGCAGCCGGACAGCGATTTCAAAACGCTGGGCAGCCGCGGTGCCGCCAAGCGCTGGGGCGATAAAGGCAAGGTGACCAAGGAAAAAAAAGGCCGAACTGGACACCGCCTTTGAAGCCTGCATGATGGACGGCGAAGTTACCGTCTATGCGCTGGCTGAATACATGGATCTGAAGCCCCGCACCATCAAGACGCGGCTGAAAAAGATGACGGACGGTTCTGGATCGATGGCGAGAAAGTGGGCCGCAAGGAGCCCGGCAGCGCAGGTTAAACAAACCGTAATAAGCCCAATTACAATTTGTTGTAAAAATGCAGAAATAGCCGCTATTTTGCACGACAGGAAAAAACTGCAATTTTGCAGTTATAGCCGCTATGACTGCAGATTTTGCAGTGCAAAATAGCCTATATATAATAGCTAAAACTGCAACTGCAATTGTGATGGGGTCTCCCGAAGGATGGGGCGACCACAGCCCCCATCCATTCGGGGAACCCTCCCCATCACGTTGGCGAACCCTGAGAAAAAAGAAAAACGAGGTGAACCCCATGTACATGCAATTCTTTCTCCCCATGCAGCCGCCCACCACCACCCACAACGCAAAACAGCTGCACGCCTACATGAAGGGCGGCAAACCCTGTGCCGTGCTCCACGACAGCCCGGAACTGAAACAGACCCGTGCCAAGCTCCACGCCCATCTGGCACCCCACGCGCCGGAAAAACCCATCCCCGCAGGCCGTCCGGTGCGTCTGCTGGTCAAGTGGTGCTTCCCTGCCGAAGGCCGCAAAAACGGCAGCTGGCGCACCGCAAAGCCGGACACCGACAATCTGGAAAAAGGCCCTCAAGGACGAAATGACCCGCCTGCACTTCTGGGCCGATGACGCGCAGGTGTGCAGCGAGATCGTGGAAAAAATTCTGGTCGGACCCCTGCGGCGTGTTCGTCCGGGTGGAGGAACTGTAAATGACCTACGAAGAGAAAAAAAGGCATGGCTCTGGCGGTACCGGACAGCCATGCGGGTTCGAGCTGCTCAAACTGGACGAGCTGGCCACGCTGCAGACCGACGCCACCCACACCACCCAGCGCTTTTCCTCTGTGCCGGGCGGCAACGGCGACGGACAGGCTCTGCCCCGCAGTGTGGAGCGCATCGACGAGGCCCGCCGGGCCGCTGAGGCGCAGTCTGCCGTGTGCGACGCCATCCGGGCCGAGATCATGGAGGTGTTCCGCCAGCTGGACGATGAGGTGGATTTTATGATCCTGTTCCGGCGGTACATCCTGCTGGAGGACTGGCCGGACATCGCGGTCATCGTCCGCATTTCCCGCAGCCAGATGTTCCAGCGCCACAGCGCGGCCATAAAAAAAGACTGGAGATCAAAAGTCCGGACTGAACCGGAGCGAACCGGACTTGATAATACTGTCAACCCCTGCTAAAATTTAAAATGCCGAAGCCCGCAGGAAAGGTCTACTCCCTTCGATCCTGCGGGCTTTGTGCTGCCCGGCTGACACAGAGGATCACCTTTCCCGACCAACAGCCTGAATGCATCAGCCGGGTTTCTTTGTTATATCCCGCCGTTCGGATCTTCCGGGCGGCTTTTTGATTTTACGGCAAGAGAGGTGGTGACGTGGCCAACGAAGAAAATCTCATCCCGTTCAGCGAACGAACGGAGAGCGAACAGAGACAGATCGCCCAGAAGGGCGGCATTGCGTCCGGCAAGGCACGCCGCCGCAAGCGCAGCATGAAGGAAGCCGCCGACTATTACCTCAGCCTGCCGGAGACCGACCGCCGCCGGGTGAACGCCCTGCTGCGGGACGAGGTGGAGCCGGAGGACGTGGACAACCAGATGAGCGTGGTCATGGGCATGGCCGAAGCCGCCAAGCGCGGTGATGCCCGTGCCGCCGGGGTGCTGCTGAAGATGCTGGGCGAGGAGACCGTGCAGGAGGACCCGGCGGCGGATGCACTGGAAGCTGCCCGCAAGCTGCTGGGAGGTGTGGACAGTGCCATTGACTGAGTTTCAGCAGGAGTTCCTTCGCAATTGCTCCCACCGCTGGAACGTCAAGACTGGGGCCACCCGCTCCGGCAAGACCTATCTGGACTGCGCTGTTACCATCCCCAAGCGCATCTGCGCGGCCCGGGACGAGGGCCTTTGCGTCATGCTGGGCAACACCCTCGGCACGCTGGAACGCAACGTGCTGGAGCCCATGCGGGCCCTCTGGGGTCCGGAGCTTGTGGGCGTGGTGCGCACTTCGGCGTCCGGCAACATCGTGCAGCTGTTCGGCCGCAAGGTGTACGTGCTGGGTGCTGACAACAAAAAGCACATTGCCCGCATTCAGGGTGCAGCCTTCGAGTACGCCTATGGGGACGAGATCACCACATGGGACGAAGGTGTATTTCAGATGCTGAAAAGCCGTCTGTCCTGTCCGCACAGCCATTTTGACGGCACCTGCAACCCGGATAATCCTCAGCACTGGTTCAAGCAGTTTCTGGACAGCGACGCGGACATCTACTGTCAGGCCTACCACCATCGACGACAACCCCACTCTGCCGCCGGAGTTCGTGGCTCAGCTGAAAAAAGGAGTACGCGGGCACGGTCTACTATAACCGCTTCATCCTCGGCCAGTGGGCCGCAGCGGGCGGCATCATCTACCGGCCCTTTTTGCGGACAGCATTGCCGCCGGGGATGGGCGTTTCCTCTGGCCCGCAGCCAACCCCTGCCGCCCGTGGCGCATCCACATCGGGGTGGACTTTGGCGGCAATGGCTCCCGGCACGCATTCGTGGCCACCGGCATCCTGCCCTACTACGCGGGGGGTCGTGGGTCTGGCATCCGCCTGCATCGACCCGAAGGATCAGGACGCTGACTACCTTGCCGCGCAGCTGATCGATTCCTGCACCGCCGTGTTCGCGCGGTACGGCGAGATCCACTATATTTTCTGCGACAGCGCCGAACAGACGCTGATCAACCACATCCGCACCCGGCTGCGTGCCTCCCGCCTGAGCTGGCTGGCCGACCGGGTGCAAGAACAGTGCCAAGATCCAGATCATCGACCGCATCCGCCTGACGTCCATCCTGATGGGCGGCGGGCGCTTTTGGTATATGCCGGAAGCTGCCACCCTGCGGGACGCCCTTGCCAGCGCCCTGTGGAGCCAGAAGCACCCCGGCGTGGATGAACGTCTGGACGACGGCACCACCGACATCTACACCCTCGATGCCTTCGAGTACACCATCGAACGCGATTACAGGAGACTGACTGCAAGATGAACGTTGCCGCTTTTATTGAATACCTGAACAAAACCAAGCGCCTGCAGATCGACGCCTCCTATTATGCCAAAATTGAAAAATGGCGGCAGTGGTGGCAGGGCTATGTACCCAGCGTGCATAATATCAAGATCACGCGGGAGGACGGCGAACACAAGCGCCGCCGGGCGTCCCTGCGGATGCCCAAGCGCGTGTGCGAGGACTGGGCAAATCTGCTGCTCAACGACAAGACCACCTTCCAGATCGGCGACGCAGCCACTGCCGCCTACCTGCTGGGCAGCGATGAACAGCAGACCGGCGGTCTTTTTGCGGCAACTGCATTTCTGGGAGAACGCCAACAAGCTGGTGGAGAAAGCCTACTGGTCCGGCACCGGCGCTTTCGTGCTGAGCGTGGAGGGCATCAAGGGCACAGACGGCCAGCTGGAAGCAGACCCGGATGCCCGCATCGTACTGGACTACGACCCGGCATCCTGCATCCTGCCCATCAGCGTGGAGCGCGGCATCGTGACCGAAGCCGCATTTGTATCGGAATGTCTGATAGACGGCAGGCCCTGCGCCTATCTGCAGACCCACACGGTCAGGGACGGCGGGTACACCATCACCAACGAATGGTTTGAGATCGGTCAGGGTCAGGACGGTGCACCGGTGTTCACGCCGCGCAAAGCGCCTGTAGGTACGGTGACTGAATTGCAGCCGGAGGGCTCCCCGCCGTGGTTCAGCCTGTTTTCCCCTGCCGCCGAGAAGAACATCGACGGCGGTACGGGTCTGGGCATGGCCGTGTTCGCGGAAGCTCTGGACGCCGCGCAGGGCGTAGACCTTGCCTTTGACAATTACCGGCAGGACCTTTACCTTGGCGGCAAGAAGATCTTCTACGACCGCAGCCTGTGCAAGGTGGTGATCGGTGCCGATGGCCAGCCGCATTACATCCCGCCCGACGACATGAGCGCACAGCAGTTCTTCTCGCTGCCCGGCAAGGAGGCCAGTCTGGATGCCGCGCCGGAGTGGCACGAGTACAACCCGGATCTGCGCACCGAGGACAATCACCGGGCCGTGCAGGATATGCTGGATCTGTTCAGCTTCAAGTGCGGTCTGGGCTGTCACCGGTACAGCTTTGAGCTGGGCAAGGTGGCCACCGCCACCGAGTACACCGGCAGCCGGCAGGACCTTGTGCAGAGCGCCAACAAGAACCAGATCCCCATTGAAACGGCGCTGATCGGCATTCTGCGGGCCATCCTGTGGGCGGCAAAGAACCTGCTGGGCGCACCGGTAGACCCGGAGACCAGCATTTCCGTCAACTGGGACGACAGTTACATCGTCAGTGAGCAGGAACGCACAAACCAGCTGCGGGGAGGACGCCATTGCGGGCCTTGTGCCCCGCTGCCGCTACCTCGCCGCCCGGTACGGCCTGAGCGAAAAGGAAGCCCACGCATGGGCCGAGGAAGCCAAAGCGGACAGCCACACTGACGAAGCCCTCACCTTCGGGGGTGCCTGATGCTGCCGCCGTCTTACCTCGACCAGATGCCGGATGCCTTTGTGCAGCTCTGGCAGCAGGTCGAGGACGAGATCCTGCAGGACGTGGCCCGTCGCATCGGCAAGATGGACGCCGTGACCCCCACCGCAAACTGGCAGCTGTGGCGCTACCAGCAGACCGAGGCGCTGCGCAACGACGTGGTGAAGCTGCTGGCGAAGTACACCGGCAAGAGCGAAACGGCCATCCGCAAGCTGCTTTTGCAGGCCGCCACCGAAGCCATGGAGCGGGAGGATGCGATCTATTACCACTACGACATGGAGCCGCCCCCTTTTGAAGAGAGCGCCGCCCTGAACAATTTGTTAGACGCCGGTGCGCGGCAGACCTGCGGCACATGGCAGAACCTCACCGCCACCACGGCAAACACCGTCACAGGGGCCTTTGAGCGCACGCTGGACGCCGCATGGCTCAAAGTGAGCACCGGTGCCTTCGACTACAAAACCGCTGTCAAACAGGCTGTGGACAGCCTTGCAGACGAGATGCCCATGGTCACATACCCCAGCGGGCATAAGGACAGCATCGAGGTGGCCGCCCGCCGTGCCGTGCTCACCGGTGTGAACCAGACTTGCGGCAAGCTTCAAGAAGCCCGCATGGACGAGATGGGCTGCGAATTTGTGGAGACGACCGCCCACGGCGGTGCACGTCCTTCCCATGCCGCGTGGCAAGGCAGGCGCTTCCACCGGGGCGGTGCGGTGGACTACAAGGGTAAAAACACTACCCGGATTTTGAAGCCGCCACCGGCTACGGCACCGGCGCAGGCCTTTGCGGCTGGAACTGCCGCCACACCTTTTTTTCGCGGTGTTCCCGGAGCTGGGCGACCCGCCCCAATGGACACAGGAACAGCTGCGGGAGCTGAACGCCCGGAACATCGAGTGGAACGGCAAAAAGTACACCGCCTACGAGATATCCCAGATGCAGCGTGCCCGGGAGCGGAACGTCCGCCGCTGGAAAAAGCGGTATCTGGCCGAGGACGCCGCCGGGCTGGACCCCACCGACGCCGCTGTGCGCCTGAAAGCGGCCCGCCAGAGCCTTGCAGAGTTTGCACAGGCCACCGGTGGCCGTGTGGACAGCGCCCGCACCAGCGTGCCAAAGTTTGGCCGGAGCGAGGGGGCAGCAGGGCGAATTGGGCGGCGAAGGACTATGAAAAGCAGCAGAAAGATGCTATAATCATAGAGAACCTTCGCACTGCTGCAAAGCTGCCGAAAGCTGCCGTTATCCATCTTGAACCGACCAAAATCAATGTAGACGCCTTGACCTTCGATGATGCTCACATCAACGCAGAGCGGGAGCATCGCGTCAGCGAAGAACAGGCAAAGCAATACATCCGAAATGCAAAGATTTCTGTCTCAGTTTGGAACGGTCAATTTGAACGGTATTATGGTACAGAAGGTGCCGCCTACGTAAATACAATAAAGCACGAAATCCGTACCGCATACAGCCGTGCTGAATTTGATGAAAACAGCACTGCCTTGATTGAGGAGATGAAGAAAAATGGCATTCTTGGGTAATGTAGAGTATAGACCAGACAAGAACGGCACAGCGGCCAGTGTCAAGTGTCCACTGGTAGATGATTGGATTGAACCCGGCGATTGTCAATCTAATCAAGGCGTTATCGACCGCTGTATTCCTGCCCGGTTCAAGGTAAAGCAGAACTGGAAGAAGATCTGCGAAGCCTGCCCCTTCCGCGATTACTAACCACAATCCACCCGGACGGTGGTTTTCTTTTTGCCATTTTTAAGCACTGTGCAAAATTTGCCCAGTGCTTTTTCATGCCGTTTTAGCTCATGTTGGCAGAGCACCGGTCTCCAAAACCGGAAGCGGCAGGTTCGATCCCTGCAAACGGTGCCATGCGGCGGGCGGCGCGTACCCCGCCCAAGACCGAATACTGACAGAGAACAGTGTAAAAAACTGAGGTCTCACACACGAAAGGAGTTTCCACCCATGAAACGTGAAGACGTGAAGAACAAGATCCCCGGCATCACTGACGAACAGCTGAACTGGATCATGCAGGAGAACGGCGCAGACATCAACCGGGAGAAGTCTGCAGCCACCGCCCTGCAGACCCAGCTGGACAACGCAAACGCCCAGCTCAAGACCGCACAGGACGGCCTGAAAGCCTTTGACGGCGTGGACGTGGCAGGCCTGCAGGAGCAGGTCACCAAAGCTGAAGGCCGACATGAAGGCGCAGGCCGAGGGCTTTGCCTTCGATAACGCCCTGAATGCCGCCATCATGAGCAAGAAGGGCCGCAGCGTCAAGGCGGTGCGTGCTTTGCTGGATCTGGACACCCTGAAGGGCTCTGCCGACCGCAGCACCGACATTGCCAAGGCGCTGGACGATGCCGCCAAAGCGAATCCGTGGGCCTTTGGCGATGTGCAGGACGGAGAAAAGAAGAACGCGGGCACCTACTCCACCGGTGCTGAGCACGGCGACCCGATGCACGGCGAGGACGATGTGGACCCGGTGGAAGCGTCCTTCAAAGCCATGAACCCCAACATCAAAAAATTTAAGGAAAGGATGATTTTTCATGCCCCATATTGCAAGAGAGCGTTATTCTGAGCTGGTAGATGCAAAGCTGCGCGCCACCATCGTGAAGCGCGTCGGCGTCATCTGCAACAACCGTTACGAAGGCAGCCCCAAGGCCGGTGCTGTCAAGGTGCCTGTCCGCGACACCGAGGTGACGGTGGCCGACTACAACAAGAAGACCGGCACCGCTATGACCCACGGCGACACCAGCTTCCTGACCGTGAACATCGACAAGGACAAGGCTGTGAACGAGCTGATCGACGGCTTTGACGCCGAGAGCGTGCCCGGCCATCTGGTGGCCGACCGTCTGGACAGCGCCGGTTACTCGCTGGCCCTGCAGATGGAGACCGACGCTTCTGCCGAGCTGGTAACCGGTGGCACCGCCATGGACAGCACTGCTGCCCTGACCAAGGCCAACATCTATGACACCATCGTGGACGCCCGCACCAAGCTGTCCGAGACCCATGTGCCCACGGATGGCCGTTGGCTGCTGGTCTCCCCTGAGACCTATGCCCTGCTGCTGAAGAGCCCGGAGTTCATCAAGGCGTCTGCTCTGGGCGACGCCGTGGTGCAGACCGGCGCGGTGGGCCGCGTGGCAGGCTTTACCGTCTTTGAGGATACCACCCTCGGCGAGAAGGTGGACTTTATCGCGGGCCACCCCAACTGGTTCACCCGCATCGAGGAGTGGAGCGAGCCGGTAGCCGTGAACGATCTGAAGGGCAGCGGCACCTTTATCGGTGCCTGTGCTGTGCAGGGCCGCAAGATCTACGCCCACAAGGTCACCAAGGCCCAGACTGTCCTCGTCAAGAGCCACGCCTGAGGAGGTCTGCCCCATGCTCTACTGCACCTATGACCAGTACACGGCGGCAGGCGGCACGGTGCCGGAAGCCGCCTTCGGTGTGCTGTGCAGCCGGGCTTCCCGCATGATCGACGCCGCCACCTTTGGCCGGGCCGAGAGCCACGCCGCCGGGTGCGAGGCCTGCGGGGAAGCGCTGGCGGACGCCTGCACCCAGATCGTCGGCCTGCTGGCCGCTGCATCTGCGGCGGGTGCTGTGCCGGGTGCTGCCAGCGTCTCCAACGACGGCTACAGCGTCACCTTTGGCAGCAATGCCAGTGTGACCGCCGCCGCCCGGCTGGAAGCCTATGAGATCATCCGCACCGCGCTGGGCAGTGACCCGCACGATCTGCTGTACAGGGGGGATTTTGTGATGCAGACAGCCGTTACTGTGGTGAACCTCATCCACGACACCGCCACCGAGACGGACAGGCCGGTGTGCTGGGTGTTCCCGGGGTGCAGCTGGCGGGAATGCCGCTCCACCTCCGGCTCCGGCACCGCCAAGGACCCGGAGCGCACCACCCACATCCGCATCCCTGCCAGCGTGTGTACGGCGGGCTACCTGCCCTATGCCCAGTGGGCGGCGCTGTCTGCGGCGGAAAAGGCCAAGCACTGGACCCTGAAACGCGGCTGGAAGCTGGTGCAGGGCGCGGTGCCTGCCTTGACCGAAGCCGAGTACGCCAAACTCGAAAAAAAACGCACCTGTGCTGTACGGCGGTGGCTGTCTCGGATAACCGGGAGCCGCTGCTGCCCCACTGGCACGTGGAAGGGAGCTGACACCATGAGCGCACCGGTTTTTGATTTCAAGATCACGTTCCGGCCCGGCTTTCAGGCCGACATGGATGTGCGGTTCGCAAAGCTGCAGTTTGCCTTTTCACAGAAAGTGGCGGCAACGGTAGACCCCTATGTGCCCTTTTTTGACACCGGCACGCTGAAGAACAGCGTGAATCAGGCATCCGACTTCAAGGAAGGTCTGCTGGTGTACAATACGCCCCTATGCCCGCAGGCAGTATTACCTGCACGAACAGGGCAAGGGTCTGCATGGTGAGAACGGCCTGCGCGGCTCCTACTGGGGCCAGCGGGCCATTGCCGACCACAAGGACGAGCTTGAAAAGTTCGCCCATGATGCCGCAAAGCAGTTTCTGGGAGGAAGCAAATGAGCGAAACCGTAAAGCCCACCATTGCCGCCCTGCGGGCATGGCTCAAGACCTGCCCGCTGATCGCCAACGAGCAGGAAGCCACCGGTGCGGCCTTTCGCATTGCCGGGCTGGAAGAAGAATCCACCGCCTTTTCCATCGAGGACAGCCCCGGTGATCCCATCATCACAGAGTACATCTCCGGCTGGGAAATGGCGAAGAATTACCTTCTTCCTCAGCCGCCGGGAGTACAGTGAGGTGGATGCCGTCAGCATCCAGAACAGCGGCTTTTTCGAGCAGCTCACCGAGTGGGTCATGCGGCAGGATGCCCGGCACAACCTGCCCGACCTCTCGGCCTGCGGCGGGGGCAAGATGCCCACCGGCATTGCCGTGACAAACAGCGGCTACATCGTCACAAACAGCGCGGGCAGCTGTAAGATGCAGCTGCAAATGCGCCTGACCTACTACATGCCAAAATGAAAGGAGTTTTGATATGACCGTATCCGAAGCCATTACCAAGTCCGGCATCACGCCCAGCGCGTCGTATACCGGCATTGAGACGGCGAACGATTTTGTGCTGGCGTTCCAGATCGAGAGCACCCAGACCAAGGAAAGCCAGTGGATCGTCTGCGCCGACCATGTGAAGGAGCATTCCGGCTCCCTGAACGCCACCACCGAGGATGCCCAGTACATCCGTACCGGCAACGTTACCGAAAAAACCGGCACCCAGGCGCACCCTTGCCGTCAACGGCGACCGCTGCGTGGGCGATGCTTTTTCAGGATTTTGTGCTGAGCCACAAGATCGTGTACGGTACCGGCAGCGATATCATTGTGCCATACATCTATTTCAGCCTGCGCACCGGCAAGGGCGAGAAGGGCAGCGCTGCCATCATCGTCACCACCGACGTGGGCGGTGCAGCCGGTTCCAAGGCCACCTTTGCCTGCGACGTGAAGGCCATCGGCACGCCGGACGAGTTCACGTTTGCGGAGTGAAACGACGCAATGAAAGCCCCAGTGGGGCTTTTTAAGTGACAGAGCGGTCTCGCATAGCGAGATGGAGGGGTCTCACCCCGACAAGCTCGATTACAACCCCGCCACCCAGTCCGCTGCGCCTGCAAAGGCCGTCAAGGGCTGATTTTTTTCAAACACAGTCCCCCGCTCCACACCGGAACGGGGATATTTTATGCCGTGAAAGCAGTTCTCCCCGGGGCAGCACCGGGGCACGGCTCAATGAAAGGAGCAATACAATGCTTATTTGTGGACAGGAATTTGAGTTTTCCCTGATGAACGCCAACGACCTTGACCGCTTTGAGGACGCCGACGAGCAGATGCAGCGCAGGAGCGCCGAGGAGTCGGAGCATTTCCGGCACGGCGGCGTCCGTCTGGGCGACCATGCACGTGCACAGGCACGCATTGCCATGGACTGCATCGACGAGATCCTCGGTGCAGGCGCATCCGACCGTCTGGGGCTTAACGAAAACTACATGGCACCCATCTATGACGTGATCGAGGAATTGGGCAATGCCTTTGCCGCCGAGAAACAGCGCTATGCCGCAAAGCCTGCCCAGCCCATGAACCGGGAGCAGCGCCGGGCACAGGCCAAAAAGAACAGGCACAAGCCGCCCGTGAGCTATCCCGCACCGCCTGCCGCTCAGATGGTGGAACGGGTAGACAAGGCTGCCCGGCGCAAGCAGTTGCTGGCTGAACTGGCAGCGCTGGAAAATGGCTGATCTTGCTGACGGCACATCTGCCGGATAGCTGGCAAGGCAGGCATATCGACCCGGATTTCCGGCACATGGTGCGGCTCTCCAACGCCTACGCCCACGGCAGGCTGGACGGCGAACACCCGGAAGAAGCCCTTGCGATCATGGAGCGGTTCTATCATAAGCCTGTGCCGCCGGAACAGCTCCCCGATGCTTACGGCTGCATGGTGGATTTTTACCGTGCCGGAGAGCAGGCCGCAGCAGGTGCATCCGATCAGCCCGACAGCACCCCCCGCAAGCCCGCCTGCCTTCGACTACCAGTGTGATGCCGGTTACATCGTGGCGGCGTTCCAGCAGGCCTACGGCATCGACCTGACCCGGGAGCGGGTGCACTGGTTCCGGTTCCGGGCGCTGTTTGCGGCCCTGCCGGAGGAGACCCTCATGGCCAAGATCATGAGCTGGCGCACCATGGATCTTTCGGAATACAAAGGCTCCATGCGTGCCCACTATGCCGACCTGCAGGAGCGCTTTTGCCCTGCCTGCCGAGCTGAGAGGGGTGCCGCCCGTGTCGTTTCGGTCGAAGAGCACGATGCTGCGTTCCTCGCACGGTTCCGGCACTAGCCGCGCCCCGGTGCCCTGCCCCTACTGCGGCCGGGCGCTGCCGGTGTGGGCAGAAAATGCCGCATCCGCCCATGGCCTGTGGGTAAAATGCAAAAAAATCCCGCCTGTAAGCGGGAGGTAGAGATCAAGTTATAACAGCCTGTGCCCTTGTGCCCGCGCTCCGAATGAGAGGTGGACACAGTGGCAGATTTCAGCATCACCGGCGAAGAAAGCTGAACAGCGACCCGGCAGAAAAAAAAAAGCACCAGCAAGTGGACGGTAGCCGCCGGGCAGATGATCGCGGACTTTGCAAAACAGGCATCGTCCAAGCTGGCCGAGGTGGTCAAGAGCGGCGTGGATTACAACGCCACCATGGAAAGCTACCTGACCAACTTCAAGGTCATGCTGGGCAGCGAGGAGGCCGCCGCCAACAAAGCTTTCCGAGATCCGCAAAATGGCGGCGTCCACGCCTTTCTCGCTGGACGACCTGACCGGCGGCACCCAGACCCTTCTGCAGTTCGGCATTGCGGCAGACGACACCACCGGCGTGCTGCAGCGGCTGGGTGATATCTCGCTGGGCAACGCCGAAAAGCTGCAGACCCTGACCCGCGCCTACGGCAAGATGTCCTCGGCCCAGAAGGTCACGCTGGAAAACGTCAACATGATGATCGATGCGGGCTTTAACCCGCTGAACCAGATCTGCGACGCCACCGGCGAGAGCATGTCCGACCTGTACAAGCGCATTTCGGACGGCAAGGTCAGCTTCAGCGAGCTGGAAGCGGCTGTGGAAGCCGCCACCAGTCAGGGCGGGCAGTTCTACAACGGTATGCTGGAAGCCAGCCAGACCTTCAGCGGGCGCATGTCCACCCTGAAGGATAATGTCAGCGCCCTGACCGGTGAGCTGACCAGCGGCCTGTTTGCGGCTCTGGGGGTGAGCTGGTGGTCAAGCTGAACGAGGTGGCAGTCTCCTTCCTCGACAGCGACGAGAAGATGGCCCGGCTCAAGGAGACCATCGGCATTGCGACGGCTGTTGTGGCCGCTGCCGGAACGGCGTTTCTGACCTACAAGGGATATCTCGCCGCCACCACTGCCGTTGAGGTGATCCACACAGCTGCGACCACGGCCATGACCGCTGCTCACAAAGCCGCCGAAGCCGGGGCGACCGGTCTTGCAGTCGCGCAGGCAGGTTTGAACGCGGTTCTCAAGGCGAACCCCATCGGTCTTGTAGTGGCGGCGCTGGCGGCTCTGGCGGCAGGCCTCGTGACGGCCTACAAGACCAGCGAGACCTTCCGCAATGCCGTCAACTCCGCATTTGCGTCTGTGAAAAAGATCGCACAGAACGCCATCGGCACGGTGGTGGACTGGATCAATGAGCTGGTCGCCAAAATCAGGGGCGCGGCGGCTGCACTGGCAAACCTGAAAAACGGTGTCGGTGCGGCACAGGACGCCTACAATGCCGCCTACAACGGCTACATGGACAACTATAACCGTTCCAAGCTGGATAAGGCCGCACAGGAGCGCGGAAAGCTCCATGCCGAGCGCGTGAAGCAGGCACAGGAGGAAGCCGCTGCCGCCAAGGCCTCCGCCGAGACCATCTCCCAGTCCGCAGGCAAAGCCGCATCTGCCGTCAGCACCTCCGGCAAAAAGGCCAGCGCCAGCACCAAAGCCGTCACCGCGTCCGTAGTCAAGTCCATCTCCGACACGACCACTACCGTGAAAGACGGCATCACCCGCACGGTGGAAACGGTCAACGAGACCCTTTCCAACGGCAAACAGCAGCAGAAACAGACCATCACCGAGACTTCCCGGCAGATGGTGGACGGCGTGCTGAAAGATGTCAAGACCATCACAGAGGTTGCTGCGGACGGCACCAAGACCATCAAGCAGACCATGGAGACGGTGCGGGAGACCGCCAAGACGGTCACCTCAACCTTCGAGACGCTGGCAGACGGGGTCAAGACCACCACCCAGACCGTCACCGAGACCCTGACCGACGGCACCCAGACCCAGAAGCAGGTCATCACCGAGACCTACGACGACGTGGTGGACGGTGCCCTCGTGACCATCGAGCGGGTCAAGACCCTCGCCGCTGACGGCACCGTGCGTGCAGGTGGCCGAGCAGATCAAAAAAATCCAGCGCGGACACCTTCGACGGCCTGTGGAAGGAGCTGCAGACCGAGGCAGACACCGGCGTGCTGGGCACCTTCGATGACCTGTACACCGCCGTCAAGAATCAGGACTGGCTGAGCATCGGCAAGTGGGTCGCAAGCACCATCTACAGCGGCCTGACCGCCGACCAGAAGCAGCAGGTGCAGTCCTTCGCCCTCGGCATCGTGGGCAAGCTCAATAAGGCGCTGGGCGGGGCCCGCGACCAGCTGGTACAGGGTGCAATTGATCTGGGCGGGCAGATCGTGAACGGTCTGACCGGCGACTTCTCTGAGGTCTGGCAGCAGGCGCAGGGCCTCGGCTCCACCCTCGTGTCGGTCTTTCAGGGCCTGCAGGGGCCGCTAAGCGCTGCGGCCCTCGCCATCAGTCAGGGCCTGAGCGGCGGTCTGCTGTCCAGCTTCCCCGCCATTTTTGCGGGCGTGGCGTCCCTCGTCGGCGCGGTTGGTGCAGCCTTTGAGGGCCTGCTGGCCGCCATCTCCGCCGCCCTGAGCGCTACCGTTTTTGGCATCCCGATGGGCCTTGTGGTGGCCGCAGCCGCCGTTGCGCTGGGCATTGCCATTGCGGCCATCTGTTCCCGTCTGGGCGGCAGTAAAAAAAGCAGCGGAGTATCCGGCGGCGGCTCTTCGGGCGGGTCCTCCGGCTCCGGCAGCATGGGCAGCGTGGACATCACCACCGGCACCGGCAGTTTGGAGGATGCCATCACCGCCAACACAAAAAAGCGCTGGAAAAGACCAACTCTGCCCTTGCCGATATGATCCGGCAGGCGCGGGGGCGCTGGTGCTTTCCGACAACATGCGCCTCGGCTCCACCGTGGCGGCTTCCGGCACCGCACAGGTGGTGTCCGCCGCCCGCAGCTACCACCGGGAGGGCGACACCACCATCAATCAGTACATCCAGAGCAAGGCTCAGACCGCCGCCGACCTTGCCCGCGAGACCCGCTGGGAGGCCGACAAGGCCAAGGCCCGCAAACGATGAAAGGAGGACTCCGTGCTTTTTAAGGATCATCTCAAGATCGTCACCGACGCCGGTGCCGTCCTGCATCTGGGCTGGGACTACGACGCCCCTTACGTTCTCGACCCGCTCAACGGCATCGACGTGGACCTGCAGACCGCGCAGGGCATCAATCAGGTCGGGGCAACCGTGGAGGGGCAGAGCGTCTCCGGCGTGTCCCGCACCCTGTCGGTCGTGTTCTGGGGCAGGGATGCGTTGACCCGTGCAAGAGCTTTTACCAAAAAAGCTGCCCTACTTCACCAAAGGCACCCTCTATTTTGGCGACCACTATTTCACCCGCTTCGTGCTGCAAAAACTGCCTTATTTTTCCAGCTACACGCCGGACCCGCGCTGTGAGCTGATGCTCTACAGCGAGAAACCCTATTGGTACGATCTGAACGCCGTCAGCAGCGTGCTGGGCGGGTACGAGCCCGCCTTCCGCTTCCCGGTGTGCTACGACAGCCACATCTACGGCATCAAGCGGGACGGCACGGCGGCAGTGCTGCGCAACGAGGGCAGCCTGCCGGTGCCCTTCACGGCCACCTTGCGGTGCGACATGCCGGTGACACATCCCAAGGTGGTGGACCTGCAGACCGGGGCCTTCATCGGCTTTGACCTTACCCCTGCAGCCGGATGAGACGCTGGAGATCTACCGCAGCACCTCCGACCGGCTGGCCTGCACCCCTGACCCGGGCAGGCGTGACCGAGAATATCTTTGCAAAGCTGGACGAGGACAGCACCCTCACCGAATTGCAGCCCGGCGATAACGTGCTGAGTATGCAGGCCGAGAACGGCTCCGGCTACCTGCAGGCATCCGTCAGCTTTTACCCGATGGAGGCGGGCATCCTGCCCGAACCGCTATGAGAATAGACGTTTTGGACGCAGACACCCTTGCCCCGCGTGGGCTGGGTAAAAAAGTATGGCACTCCCTCTACTGGGACAGCCCCTATTACTCCGAGGGCAGTTTTTACCCTTGAGGTGCGGCCCACCGCCGAGAATTTACAGCTTTTTGCAGGAAGGGCGCTGGCTGGTGCGCAGCGACGAGGACCCCCGCATCCCCATGCGTATCTGCTCCCCGCACCAACCAGAACGAGGACTCGAATTTGGTCGTGAGCGGCTACCCGGCAACGTGGATGCTGACCAAGCGGGTGTATGCGGTGAGCATCAAGAACCAGAACGCCGAAGCCGCCATGCGCAGCCTTGTGAGCGCCGCTAAGCCGTGGCCCCGCCTTGAGCTGGGCACCGAGTACGGCTTTGACACGGTCTTTGCCAAGCAGACCTCCGGCGGCACGGTGTTCGACTACTGCCAGACCATCGGGCAGGCCTGTGATCTTGGGTTCCGCATCGTGCTGGACGGCAAAGGCAGCAGCAAGCGCCTGCTCTTCGAGTGCTTCCGGCCCACCTTCGACCCGAACCGCCGCTACAGCCCCCAGTGGGGCAATCTGCTGAATGCCGGGTGGAGCTTTGCCGACACCGATTACGCCAACGTCGCTCTTGTGCAGGGCGCAGGCGAAGGCAGCAGCCGCGCCACCGTCTGGGTGGGGGATGTAAACGCCACCGGCTCCGACCGGCGAGAAATGTACATCGACGCCCGGGACGTGCAGCCGGAGGACGGCGAGACCAGCACAAGCCAGAGCTATCTGGAAAAAGCTGGCTGACCGGGGCGGCGAAAAAGCTGCTGGCCCAGCTGCGTACCGGCAGTATCGAGTTTGACGTGGACGACGACACCCTGCAGGTGGGCGATGTGTTGAGCGCAAGCCTGCCCCCCAGCTGGGCTAAACACCGCCATGGTGCGGGTAGCCGACATCATCACCCAGAGCGAGGACAGCGGCACCACCCGCACCATCCGGCTGGGCACGCCCACATGGCACAAGACCTAAGGAGGACCTTATGGCTGATATCATTACTTACCCCGAAAACGGCATCACCTACGACGCCGAAGACGCTTCCGGCTACCTCTCCACCCGGCTGAGCGGCGTGTACAGCGCCGAGGAGGATTTCTCCGTCACGGCACAGGGCGGCCTGAGCGTACAGGTGAGCGCCGGTCAGGCATGGGTGCGCCCGGCGCGGTTCAAGGGCCGCAGCATCATCATGGAGCAGCCCGCCACCGTGGTGCTCACCGAAGCGGACCCTGTGCGCAGCCGCATTGACCGTGTGGTTCTGCGCTACGATGCCGCCGCCAAAAGACCCGCCTGCAGGTGTTGGACGGCACGCCGGACTCCGCTGCCCCTGCGGCCCCGGAAATATCACGCACCGAGCTGGTCTATGACCTCTGCCTTTGCCGAGATCAGACGCCCCGCAGGCTCCACCGCTGTCACCGCCGCCGACATCACCGACACCCGCGCGGATGAAGCCATCTGCGGCGTCATGCGGGACGGCGTGCATGGCATCCCCACCGCCCAGCTGCAGGCGCAGGTAAAGGCCATGCTGGACAGCCTGCAGGCCGAGGTGGACAGCAGGAGTTTTTATACCCGTGCCGAGGTGGACGCACTGCTGAAAAGCGTGAATCCTTTTCCCGTGGGCAGCATCTACCAGAGCACCGACCCCACCAGCCCCGCCGCACTGTTCGGCGGCAGCTGGGAGGTGATCGCTTCCGAGCGGGTGCTGATGGGTGCATCCAGCACCCACGCGGCCGGCACCACAGTGAAAGCCGGTCTGCCCAACATCACGGGCACGTTATCTGATGTAATGGGCAGCTTTTTATGCTTATCCATCTGGCAGCGGTGCGTTTTCTGTCAAAGGCATAGGCAGGTCACTCGAGAACGGGTCTAGCGGAAATTATGGCAATATATCTTTTGACGCGTCCAAGTCCAACGCCATTTATGGCCGCAGCAGCACCGTGCAGCCCGCCGCCTACTATGTGCACATTTGGCGCCGCGTGGCCTGAGAAAGGAGGTTTTGAGCGATGATCCCTGTGACATTTGACACTGTGGCAACATTGCAGTTTGGCAGTGAGGGTCACCCGACCAGTCTGCACTTTGCTATCCCGGAAGAGTGGAAAACCTGCAAAATCAGACTCCACCTGCGGCGCAGCGACGGTAGCTTTGTGCCCCCCGATGCAGCTGGACGAAAATGGGTGCGTAAAAGTAGACCGCAGTGACTCCGGCAAGACCGGCGGACAGTGGATGCTGTCGGCTGAAAGTCCTGACGGAAAAGTATCTTACTCGCGAATCGGCAAATATGTGACCCCCATGGAGGTGACGCAATGAAGATCATTGACGAGAACGGCGCAGCCATTGAGAACCCTGACCTGACGCTTGGGTATCTGGTGGACGACAACCGAGCCAGTGGAGCATCCCGCCGTGGAAGGCGTGGAGGAAGTGAGCCACTACGAGACGGTGGCGGAGTACCCCAACGGCGGCAGGGATGTGCGGAAGGTCATCGACGTGCCGGGCGTGCCTACGCAGGCCGCATGGCCAGGTGCCGGTGCAAAGATACATCCGCTACACCGCCGAAGAGCTGGCCGCGCAGGAAGAAGCACGCAAAAAGGCCGAAGCCCGGGAGAAGCTGCCGGAGCGCGTGGACGCGCTGGAAACCGCAAACAACGATATTATTTTGATGATGGCTGATTTGATTGGAGGCTGATTTTTATGAATACCCTGAACGCACTCAAACTTCGCATTATGACCCGCGCTTTCAAAATCCGCATTGCCGCCGGTGAAGTCTTTGAAGACATCGCCGCCGACTACCCGTCCCTGACCACGGACGATCTGGAAGCCATCAAGGCAGAGCTGGAGAAGTAAAGGAGTAAGCGATGGAAAAGACCATCATGGACGTGAGCGTGAGCCGCCATCAGGACGTCATCGACTGGGCAAAGGTCAAGGCGTCCGGCAAAATCGGCGGCGTCATGATCCGCGCCATGGGCAACAGCGCAGAGGGCAGGCCCAGTGCGCCCTACACCGACCCGCAGTTTGCCCGCAACTACGCCGAGTGCAAGCGGCTGGGCATCCCCTGCGGCGTGTATGTCTATTTCAAGGCAGTCAACCGGGAACAGGCCGACAAGGAGCTGGCGTACTTCAAGAAGCTGCTCACCGGCAGGAGCTTTGAGCTGCCTGTGGCGGTGGACATCGAGGACGAGGACGAGGTGCAGAAGCCGCTGGGCAAGGCCGCACTGACCGACCTGACGGCCTACATGCTGAGCACGGTGGAAAGCTGGGGCGTGTAAAGCATGGCGTATACCGGTTTGTGGCTCGGCAGCACCTTCCTCTACATGGGCGGCGCGGCACTGAAGCCCTACGACGTGTGGCTTGCGAGATACCCCAAAGACCAGCGCAAAACCAAGCCTGAGGATCAAGCCCAAAACGGCGTTCGCCTTTGGCATGTGGCAGTACACCAGCACTGCCCGCGTGCCCGGCGTGAGCACCAACGTGGACTTGTCCCACGCATACAAGGACTACGCGGCGATCATCCGGCGTGCCGGGCTTGGCGCGGTGAAGGGGTGTGACCAATGGCGAGTATTCTTGCTGCCGCAGGCATTCCGACGGCGGTGCTGGGGCTTCTCGTCTGGCAGCTGAAGCGGCGCATCGAGCGTCAGGAAGCACGGCAGGAAGCCGCAGAGAAAGCCCGTGAGGAGTTCGAGACGAACCTGTACGAAAGCTCCCTCGCCGCAATCGCGCTGGGAGAAGCCACCGCCAAAGCCGTGCAGCGCATCCCGGACGCACACTGCAACGGCGATATGCACGCCGCCCTCGACTACGCGGCCGAGGTAAAAACATAAGCAGCGCGATTTTGTCGCAAAGCGCGGCATCAGCGCGATCATCAACTGAGAGAAAGGGATCTGACCATGGAAGCAGTATTGACTAATATCTTGAACGTTGTCCCCGGCTGGCTTGCCCTCGCCCTGATGCTGGGCGGCTTTGCCTTTACGTCCTCGGTGCCATCCGGCTGGGCTACGGCGCATCCGTCCGTCCGCTGGTGCTCGACCTGATCGAGCGCGCCGAGCATGAGATCCAGGGCACCAAGCGCGGTGCCGAACGCAAAGCATGGGTGGCGGCAAAGCTGCGCGCTGCGCTGGACGCCAGCAAGTTTGGCAGGCTCTTCAGCTGGGCAATCACCGACGAGACCATCGGCAGGGTCATCCAGTTCTGCTTTGACAGGGCGAAGGATGTTGTAGGGAAACAGTAAACTCAATACATAGCAGCAGCCCCGGGGAGCCTGACGGTTCCTCGGGGCTGTTTTTTGTTTGTATGACGTATTGCGACATAAAACGACACATTTCGGCGTATTTGATGCGTTTTGAAAACTTTTCGGTTAGAGTTGACGCATAAAGAAAGGATGTGTCAACTATGATCGTTTCCGATTTGTCCGCTCAAGTCAATGACCTGCTGCGCCCGATGGGCATTACACGCAATGTGAGCGCCTACAGCATCCTGCTCCGGTGTATCGAACTGATCTATGAGCAGGAGGACCGCCTGCAGGCTGTGGAGAAAGAAATCTACACTCCGATCGCAGATCAGCGATGTTGTGACCCTAAGGCGATCCAGAGCGCGATCCGCAGGGCTACGAAAACCGCGTGGGACACATACCCCGCCTATGTGCAGCAGCTGGCAGGCTACCCGCTGACCGGTGCACCCAGCGCGGTGCAGTTTCTGGAAATGCTGTACAACGCGGCGGTGAGAGCAGTCTGAAAATTTAATAGTGTTACCAAAAGTGTTACCATGACGAGAAAAAGCACGCCGGTTCTGAACGAGCCAACGTGCTTTTTCTCTTATGCGGGTAGTGGGGGTCGAACCCACACGCCTTGCGGCACAGGAACCTAAATCCTGCGCGTCTACCAATTCCACCATACCCGCAAATGTGTATTTGTGCAACTTTAAAGAAACTGCTCTAATATAGTATCAGTTCCATGCACAAAAAGTCAATCACTGCACTGATATTTTCACCCGCTCCCGCGCATACTATCGCCGGACAGTCGTATCATTCTGTGACGCCGGAAGGGGGTCCCCATGCGCAGAGCAAAACTCCGCCGCTTTTTCCGCATTGCGGCAGCTTATCTTCTGGTTGCCATTCTGGCTGCGCTGGGATGGCTCTGGCACAGTCTGCCCTCTGAGATCCTGCTGGAGCCCGGGCAGTCCCTTTCCCTGCCCCGCTTTTCCTTCATCGAGCCTCTGCGCAGCACCGGCTCCCGCAATGCCGCCAGCACACAGGCTGTAGGCAGCTATCAGGTCACTTTGTCGCTGGGCGGCTGGCTGCCCATCAAAACCGTGCGCGCCCTTGTGGAGACCCGGCCTGCTGTCACAGTCTGCGGCACGCCTTTCGAGTCAAAATGTTCTCAGAGGGGGCACTCATCGTGGGCTTTTCCGATCTGAACACGGCCGAAGGCACCATAAACCCCGCTAAGAAAGCCGGGCTTCGGCTGGGTGACCGCGTGGTGCGCATGGACGACACCCTGACCGAGACGAACGATGCCGTGCACGATGCTCTGGAAACGGCCGCAGGCGCACCGGTGCAGGTGGTCTATATCCGCAATGGTGAGCAATTCCAGACCCGGCTGACCCCCGTGTGGGACAGCACCGCCGGGCAGTGGCGCGCCGGGATGTGGGTGCGGGATTCTTCCGCCGGGGTAGGCACCATGACCTTTGTGGACAATGCCGCCGGGGTGTTTGCCGGGCTTGGCCACCCCATCAGCGACAGCGACACCGGTGAGAGCGTGGCCCTACGCAGCGGCGAGATCGTCCCCTGCCAGATCGTGGGGTGTACCAGCGGCACCGTGGGCAGCCCCGGTGAGCTGAAGGGCCGCTTTCTGAGCACCCATGCGCTTGGCAGCATCTGCATCAACAGCAAGACCGGGGTTCTATGGCAGAACACGGGCTGCATTTTCCGGCCCGGAAGCAGAGATCGCTTTTTGCACAGGAGATCGTGCCCGGCGATGCAGAGATCTGGACCACAGTGGACGGAGAAACGCCTCAGCATTACCAGATCCGCATTGAAAAGGTAAACGACGCAGACCCCCACCGCAACATGATCCTGCATGTGACGGACCGGAGGCTTCTGGCAAAGACCGGGGGAATCGTCCAGGGCATGAGCGGAAGCCCCATCCTGCAGAACGGCAGACTGGTGGGTGCAGTGACCCATGTGCTGGTAAACGACCCCACGCGGGGCTACGGCATTTTTGCTCAGACCATGCTGAAACAGGCGCATTCCATTGAAAAAACAGACGATGCTGCGCAGCCATAAAGCTGATTTGCAAAAAAAATTTGCGCATTTCGATTTTCTTTGCCAAAATTTGCCAATATAAACCGTTGAAAGTTCTGGAAAATTATGGTAAAAATCCATGGTGTTAAGGGAACTGCAACACATTGGAGGAAACAACCATGGACAAAGTGAGATTTTTGATGTCGGATACCGGGGCACAGATCACGGCGGCCTGCCGCGAAGCGCTGGAGCAGAAAGGCGTGGAGGTCACGGTTGTGGAAAAGGACGGGAACAAGGTCCTGCAGAAGATGCTCACCGTCCGGCCGCAGGTGGTCCTGCTGGATGCTTTTATGCCGGGTCTGGATGCCCTTGCGGTAAAGCAGCGCTACAATGCCGCCGGTGAGCGGCACACCTCCTTCTTCGTGACCGGTGCCTTCCAGAGCGAAGAGATGGTTCAGGAGCTGCTGGATGAAGGCTTCGCCTACTACTTTGTAAAGCCCTTTGATGAGACCGTGCTTGCCGCACGGGTGCTCAAGGCGGCACTCGGCCCGGAAAAGCACATCCTGCACACCAGCGTGGACAGCGATGAACTGACCGTGACCGAGATCCTGCACCAGATCGGCGTGCCTGCCCATATCAAGGGCTACCAGTTCCTGGGCGGGATGCCATCCTGCTCACCATGAACGAACCGGAGTACATCAACGCCGTGACCAAGCGCCTGTACCCGGAAATCGCCAAGAAGAACGGTACCACCGCCTCCCGTGTGGAGCGCGCCATCCGCCATGCCATTGAGGTGGCATGGGACCGGGGGAGACGTGGATACCCTCAACAGCTACTTTGGCTATACCATCCATAACCTGCGCGGCAAGCCTACGAACAGCGAGTTCATCGCGATGATAGCTGATAAGATGCGGCTGGATAAGCGGCAGAGGGTGGGGTAAGTGTCGTTCCCGCACAATTCAGCGTTCCACCGTTTTTATTGATACAAGCTGTTCCATAATCTTCCTGCTTAAAAGCCGATGCTGCACGCACCGGCTTTTTCTTTTGGGTTCCTGTCTTTCATAGAATCTGCTGCCGTTCATATTCTGATAAGAGCAAGCCATGCAGGCAAAGGAGGTTTTGCCCTTTGAAACGATCAGAATACCTTGCCCGGGCGCAGGCGGGCCAGAGTGGCAGTGATGATGTTGTTTGCCCTTATCATGGGGTTTGTATCTGCTGCGCCGCCAGTCGTCACCGGATGTCAGGCGCAGGATCTGACCCCGGTACCGGACACCTCGGTGCTCTCCCCTGCCATCTCTGTTCCGGTGCAGGCAGAGCCCGCTGCCCCTGTCCTTCCGGAAAAGTGGGTCTGCCTGACCTTTGATGACGGCCCCAGCAAGACCACGCCGGATGTGCTCAATGCCCTGAACGCTGCAGGGGTGCACGCCACCTTTTTTGTGGTAGCTACCGGCCACAACGAAAAGTATCTGCCCTTGCTCACCGAAGCGGTCAGCGCCGGACATCAGATTGCACTGCACTCTGCTTCCCACGAGTACAGCGATATCTACCGCAGCAGCGAAGCCTACTGGGCGGACATTGCACTGCTGAAGGAGCGCATTGCTCCCTATGTGGACGCAGAAAGCATCCGGTATCTGCGGTTCCCCGGCGGCAGCACCAACACGGTGAGCCGACGCTACGGCGGGAAAAGGCCTGATGAAGCAGCTGAAAGCCGAAGTAGAGCAGAAGGGCTGGCAGTGGGTGGACTGGAACGTCTGCGCCGAGGACGCTGTAGGTGGGCATCAAACGCGGACACCATTTTCCGCAATGTGGTGCGGGAGACCGGGCAGCAGACGAACTGCATCGTTCTGATGCACGATTCCGCCACCACCCGCACCACCGCCGAGGCGCTGCCCGACATCATCCGGTGGTATGCAGACAACGGTTACACTTTTTTTTTTGACCGTTGCTGAGGCTCTGCCGCTGAGCTGAGCAGACCAGCCCGGTTACAGCCGGTGTTCAAAGCAGCGGCCCAGCAGGACCCCCGCTGCTGCCAGTGCCGCCAGCCAGAGCCAGTCTGTCCCTCCGGTCGCGATCCAGCCTGCCGTCAGGATGCCGGCAAAGGTGCATGCCGCAGGCAGAAGGACCCGCAGGACCCGCAGCTGCCGTTCCCGGCGGCGGACGGCAGTCCAGTGTTCAGCTGTTCCGGATGGACGGCGTCGCAGCAGACCTCGTCACGGTACTTGCCCGGGTTGCGGTAGGCTTTGTACGAGATCCCGTCCAACGAAAACTCCGGGTACATTCCCTCTTTGATCAGGCTGAGCTGCATCCCGCGTTCCTCTGCATACGCCTGCAGGGCTGCCGTAAACTCCTGCGGTGTGTTGATGCTGCCCTGCGGGATAAAGAAAAAAGTGCTTCTGATGCTGCACCTGCGCCAGCGTGCGGTAATCCTGCACCCAGCCGGAGAAAAACGTCTGCGGCTGCGCGGGATCTTCCATCCGGGACAGGCAGGCGTCCACATCCAGCGACGCCGCAGACGGGTCCTGCCGGGCCAGTTCGGCGCAAAAACCGCGCCGCCCCTTCCAGCTGCTTTGCGCGCAGTTCCAGTGCGGTCTGCTGCTCCCGCAGAATATTCCCCAGCGGTGCATCGCCCGCCAGCACGGACCGGATGACCGGAAGCCGGCACATCCAGCATCCGCAGCATTCGGATGAACCGGAGAGTGCGGATGTCCTGTTCTGTGTAGTCGCGGTAATCGTTGCCGGGCAGCCGGGCAGGGTTCAAAAGCCCCTCTTTTTTTCATAGAAGCGGATATTGGGGGCGGACACCCCGCTTTGTTTCGAAGCCTGTTTGATGTTCATTTGCTTCACCTCCGCACTCACATTACACCTTAAAGACACTTGAAGGTCAAGCATTATTTTGAAAAAAGCCCCGGAATGCGCGCGGCTGCGGGCGATCCAGGGCTAAATCTTTATTCGGCGTTCTGGCAGAACAGCGAGAAGGTGCGGTAAAAAGCCATGTACAGGTCGGTCTTGTGGATGACCTCGAAGGGCGAGTGCATGGACAGCACCGGCACACCGATGTCCAGCACAGGGATACCCCGGTTTGCCACATACTTGGCAATGGTGCCGCCGCCGCCAAGATCCAGACGGCCCAGCTCACCGATCTGCCAAGCCACATCGTTGGGCGTCCAGCAGGCGGGTGATGTCCCCTCACCAGCTCGGCGTTGGCATCGCTGGCAGAGCTCTTGCCGCGGCTGCCGGTATACTTGAAGAATGCCACACCGCGGCCAGCGTAGGTGCCGTTCTGCTTTTCAAAGGCACCTGCCCAGGAGGGGTCGTAGGCAGCGGTCACGTCCGCAGACAGGCAGACGCTGTTGCGGAAGGCAAGGATATCGTCCTGACCGGCAGCGCGGCACAGCAGCTGCATGAAGTGGAACACATACATGCTCTGCATGCCGGTGACGCCGTCAGAGCCGACCTCCTCTTTATCGGTCAGGATGCAGACAGTGGTGTGCACCGGGTCTTTTTGGTCTCGATCTCTGCCATCAGTGCGGGATAGGCGTCCACCCGGTCATCGTGGCCGTAGCCGCCCACCATTGCGCGGTCAAAGCCCACGTCCCGGGCCTTGTGGGCGGGCACCACCTCGATCTCGGCACGGGTGAAGTCCCGCTCGGTGATGCCGTACCGCTTTTCGTGCAGCAGCATCAGGGTGTTGGGCTTGACGGCTTCCTTGATGTCGGCGTCCTCCACGGCATCGGAGCCGATGAGGACGTTCAGCTCTTCTGCCTTGATGCCCTCGCTGAGCTTGCGGTCGTTCTGCTCCGCGCCCAGATGGGGCAGCAGGTCAGTGATGCAGAAGACGGGGTCGTTCTCATCCTCGCCCACGTTCACAGAGACAGTGGTGCCGTCAGCGCGGGAGAACACGCCGTGGATGGCCAGCGGCATGGTACCCCACTGATACTTGCGGATGCCGCCGTAGTAATGGGTCTTGAAGTAGCTGAAGTGGTCGGACTCGTACAGCGGGGTCGGGCGCAGGTCAGCCGGGGGGCTGTCGATGTGGGCAATGACCAGCCGGAAGCCCTCTTCAAAAGATCTCTGGCCGATGGTAGCGGCCACCACCGCCTTGTGCTCCTGCACAAAGTAGATCTTCTGGCCGGGGGCATAGATCTTTTCGGCTCAAATTTTTTCGTAGCCGGCTTCCAGCAGCATTTTTTCGCTGACGGCAGCCGCTTCGCGCTCGGTTTTGGCGGCGTTCAGAAACGCCTTGTAGCCCTCGGCAAAGGCTGCGGCTTCCTTCTTGACGCCGGTGCTCTTGTCGGCAGCATACTCCGGCTTATAAAGCAGCTGTTCGGCAGCCTGCTTTGCGGTAAGTTTTTCGCTCATTTTTCTTATCTCCTCTCAGCTTCCTGCATAGATGCGCTGATATTCCGCATAGCAGAAAGTGATCTTTTTACGTAATGATTCATTTGGCTGTAAGGGAAGCCCTGCAGGGTCTCGCCGTCTGCGGAGTGCTCTTCCATCTGCAAAAGAGCATCCACCGTGCCCCCACCCGCTGTGATAAGCAGCAGCGGCAGTGGCAACATCGCCGTTGTAGCGCTCCATGCACAGGTGCAGGTAATAGCATCCGAACCGGATGCTGGTCTCCGGATCATAGAGATTTGCAAAGAGCAGGCCTTCGTCCGGTTTGCGATCTTGCTGCGCAGCCAGATAAAGGTCTCCTCGGTCATCTGCATCAGGCCCCGGGCATCCACAGTGGAAGTGGCCTGCGGGTCAAAGCCGCTTTCGGTGCGGATGAAGGCATCCACCAGAAGCGGGTCGAGGTCGTAGGTGTCGGCCCACTGCTCCACCAGCGCTTCGTACTTACGGGGGTATAAAAGCCGTTCTGCCCTGCCCCACAAGTTGGGCACCAGCACAAACAGCAGGATCAGCACCATGCCCAGCAGGAACAGCCTGCGGCTGCGCATTTTTTTTTGCGGCGGCGTGCCTTCTGGGCGCGGAGAGCGCGGCGAATGCGGGCCGCCTCCGGGTCGTACTGCGGTGCAGGATCTTGTTCGTTATATCGTTCGTTCAAAGCTCTTTTCCCGCACCTCCTTCTGCCAGAAGCTTCCCGCACAGCTCCCTCAGCCGCAGCCTGCAGATGTGCAAGGTCTGCGTCAGCAATACGCAACTGAACGAAGCAATACCGA
>VOFJ01001621.1_pt1 | contig 28928 bp, 48 predicted proteins | sample 5384081 | NCBI WGS metagenome assembly VOFJ01 (sample SAMN12384729, study PRJNA508395) | human gut metagenome | isolation source: healthy gut I | host: Homo sapiens | reverse complement strand
TTTGTGTGTCCGCCGCTACCGGCAGGCTACAGGTAAGCCCCAATTCAGCGGCCGCGCGGCTGGGGCAAGGCCGCGGTGCATCAGGCGGCGGGGAACAGATATTTTCCGGTTTTCCACGCTGGGTGCGTTTCTCTTCTGTTGATTATTCTTGCTTGCCGGGCGCGGCGCAGCAAAGCCTGCTGGCTGATCACCGGGCGGGCATTTTCTGTTTAAAATGCCTTCTTCTTAGTTGGGATGTACGGTAAGGCGCGTCGTCGTTGTGGATGGTCACCGGCCTCTCTACCGGGTATTGCGGGGCCGATAAGTGTTCCTGTGGGGGATCAGGTTCCGTGGGTCGGCCCCACTCCGCGTTGTGCAGCAAATGCCTTGCCCCTCGGGCTCCACAAATACCGGCTTGCGGGTGGGGTCGGGCGCTACATAACATACAGGTGCCTACGGTGCCGGGGGTGGAAGTCCGCGTGGCATGTATCTTATAAAAGGTGCCTCAGTCAGATAGACCGCGTCCTTCAGGGGAAGCCGCTGCCCGGTGGCTGGACATGAGAAGCAACCAGATGTTTTGCCCTGTTACGTATTGCTAGCAATGGAGATACACCTCAGACAGTTGTTGGCCAGTGAAGCCGGTACCTGCTGTTTAAGGCTCCGGACAAGTGGCTGCAAAGCCAGAAGGTAAGAGCCAAACTACTCTTTGAACAATTCCCGGATATAAAATCCGTGTACTATTACGCACTACGATTAGGGAAGATATTTTCAGACTATACAGATAAAGATGTGGCTCGTGCCAAATTGGCACTTTGGTATAATGAAAATTGAGGAGTTTGGTTATGATACATTCACTACTGTTGCCAATTCCATTGAGAATCATTACGAACGGATATTAAACTACTTTTGTGAACAGAAGCACAAAATGCTGCTGCGGAAGCTTTTTAATGCAAAAATTTAAAAGCATTTAGGGCTTCATTTCGTGGAGTAGTAGATAAGAGGTTCTTTCTGTATAGATTAGCAAAGGTGTATGCATAAAGGGAAATTAACAAATATTAATCCCCCAAGAATTACAACTGAGCCGTCAGTTCTTCATACCGGGCCAGTTTACCGGTATGTAATAACTTTTTGACCAGTTCATCTTTCATAAAAGCGTATAATGAAGAGAACTCTGCCGGGCATTTCCTTCCACCAGCCCCAAAGTGATCTTACCTTCACACAGGGCTTTTTTCAATATCATGACTATTACCATTCAGCAGGGAAGTCCGGATATCAGGAAATTTCGGATAAAGGAAGACAAGATGGGAGGCAATACATACTGAGCAATCGTCGTACTGGCCCCCAAACGCAGGTCGCCACGATATTATCGGTCAGCAGATTCATCTCGAAGTCCAGTTGCCGGTAAGCCCAGCAGCGTATTGGTATGCGACAACAACAATTCGCCGGCCCGGGTCAACACCAATACGATTACCGGTACGATCAAACAACGGTGTCTTATATTGCATCTCCAGCTCATGAATATGCTTGCTTATAGCCGGTTGACTGATATACAACTCCCTTCGAGGCCTTTGTAAAAACTCAGGTTAGTCGCTACGCTATAAAAATACCTTCAGACGAAAATCCATATGCCTATAATCTTTTAAATAAACTTATCAGGTACAAAGATATGGGTTTATTTACATACTTTTGTATAACCAATACATGAAGGCAATATGAAGATCAATAAAAATTAATTACGACAATCGTCGTTATCACTGTTACCCTGTTCTTTATCCTTCCGGGTATAGGGTTCAGTATTTTTGAACTGGGGCGTTCTTCCTCCGGAAAACTGACCCCGCTCGTCATCGAACAAACGAATAAGTTTCTTGATGCCCATCTGGATTGCGAGCGGATCGAACTGACTTATTTTGAAACATACCCGCATCTGGGCATCCGGCTCACGAACGGCCATCTGATCTCACATACTGCTGAAGATTCAACGGCGCATAAGGAAGAACTGGCTATTCCGTCCCGATTCCCGATCGCTTTCAAATCCGCCGTTATCTCTTTCCGGCCAACCGATTATCTTTTAACGGCAAGATAACAATAGGCGAAATCAGTATCGAAGAGCCCCGTTTCTATGGCTATGTGAATAAGAAAGGGGCTGCCAACTGGGATATCTATTCCACAGAGACCGACTCTGCCGACACCGGTAAAAAGCCGTTGCCTCCCATCGACCTGCAAAAAGTACGCATCACAAACGGCCGTTTCACTTATGATGACCGCGAAGCCGATCTGTTTGCTGAAATAAACGGTTTCTTCCTCAACCTGGATGGTTCACTGACCGACGGAAAGAATAAACTGGATATTGAAACAGGCTCAACTTCCATCCTGTTCAGCAGTCCGACTTATACACTGGAAAACAAACTGGCCCTGAAACTGAAAAAGTCAGCTTTTACTTTCTGACAACTTCAACACAAATCACATTGAACGATGCCGAACTACTCGTTAACAATCTTCCTTTTACTGCCAACGGCTCTGTCAGCAGTTTACCGCCGCTGAAACAGACTAAAATAGACATGGAAGTCGGACTCAAAATATCCGACATGAACGATTTATTGAAATTCATTCCCGATGCCTATTTCCAAAACAGAGATAAAACACTGGCAAAAGGAGCTATCATCATGGAAGGAAACATACACGGTTATCTGGGAGACAGCATTGTTCCATCCGTGAACCTGTGTTGTAAAATAGAAAACGGTTCTTACCACGTCAAAGGCCTCAAACAGGGAATCGACACCATACAGATGGATATGGACCTCCATCTGAACGGCATGTATCCGGATTCATCTTTTGTCTCGCTGGAACAACTAAGATTAAAAGGACTGACAACCTCTTTGGATATGCGTGGAAAAGTAACCAACCTGCTGACTTCACCGAATGTCGACGCCAATATAAAAGGTAAAATCGATTTCACACGACTTACACAGGAGTTCCTAAATCCGACACCCTGTTCCTCCAGGGAGTAATGGACGCCGATCTTTCCGCTTCATTTAATGTGGATGACTTACTGGACAGTCAATACGGCAAGGTTCACGCTTCAGGCCGGTTAAAAATAGATACGCTGAAGGCTTATAGCAAACCGTTAGGTATGGATATTCTTTATAACAAATGCTGGCTTCTCGGTCGACTCCACCCAACAGGGCAGTTCTTATCTGGAGACTAAAGACCTGTTAAGCATGTCATTGTCGGTAGACAGCCTGAATATCAAATACCAGGATGACATCAACACAAATATCAGCCGGCTGGCCATACAGGCAAAAACATCGCCTGTCATAGATACAACGGCCGTTATCCCTATGACTGCACAATTGAAGTTTGACTATCTGCGTACCCGCCTGCCCGATTCCGTATGGCTGGTAGCCGGACAAACCGTCATGAAAGGCGGCATCAAATCATCAGCCTCCAATAAACGGATACCCACTGCAGGCGCCACCATCTCTGTCGATACCCCTGCGTTACTTCATCCTGCCGATACGTACCGGAATGATACTTTCCGGAAACACATTCAATCTAGAAGCACTCCCCTACCGGGATGCCGTACGCCAGCGCAGGCTTGCCCGACCGATACGACATCGCAGGCCAATACAACCAGACAGGCACGTACACGCCGCAAAAAAGGACACCCGGTCAAATCCAAACGGATACCACCGACGTGACAACGCAATTATTACGTCGCTGGGAAGTCCGTGGCAGCCTCTCCTTCAATAAAATGAGGGGGTCAGCCGCCTGCTGCCCATCCCCATACGAATGGACCAGACTACCATGAAATTCAATACCAACGATATTACACTTACCAATGCCCACCTGCATCTGGGAAAAAGTGATTTTATGCTGAACGGAGAAATAAACCGTATCCGCCAGGCCATGCTACGGGGAGGGAAACTACGGGGTAACTTCTCACTGACATCCGATTATATCCGACTGTAACCAGCTAATGAAAGCGATGAACTCCGGCATGCAATATTCAGAACAACATCTCGCTACAGCCGGTCAATCAGTAATGGACGAGGAAAGTTTTGTTACCATGGATACCCATACTCTGCAGGATTCTATCGCAACAGCGACACTGGATACAACAGACCAGGTATTTGTCATCCCGGCTTATCTGGACATAACGCTTCACACAAACGCCCAAAAGATCGACTTCAAGGATGCCGAACTTACCAATGTACTCGGTGAAGTAATCATCCGTGATCAAAGCATCAATCTTAGCAACCTTAAGATGGATTCAAATATCGGTCGCGGAAACATGACCATGTTCTACACGGCTAAAGACAATAGCGGGCATCCGCCGGCTTCGATCTCGATATGGAAGATGTAATGGTCGAGAAACTGATCGGACTGTATCCGGCCATCGACACACTTGTCCCGATGTTGCGTTCTTTCGAAGGAGTGGTCGACTGCCGGGTGACGGCAACTGGCCTGTAAGATGGATTCCACCATGTCGCTGGAACTCCCTTCCCTGCACTCAGCCTGCTATCTGCATGGGGAAAACATGGTGCTGCTGGACGGTGAAACTTTTACTGAAATATCCAAGACGCTTATGTTCAAGAACAAGAAGCGGAATGTTATCGACAGTATATCGGTCGATCTGGCCATCAAAGACAATAAAATAGAAGTATTCCCCTTCCTGGTGGAAATGGACAGATATAAAGTAGCCGTCGGAGGAACTCATAATTTGGACATGACATTCAATTACCATCTATCGGTACTCAAATCGCCCGTTCCTTTCAAACTCGGAATCGACATCACCGGCAACCTGGATGATTTCAAATATAAAATTGTAAAGTGCCGCTACAAAGACCTTTTCAAACCGGCTAAAGAAGCGGAGTTGGACAGTACGCGTACAAATGTCCGGAAAGAAATACGGGAATCGATACGTAACCAAATAAGAGAGACTGCTCCCGAACTGGTGAGCAGCCTCTCTCCTAATCATACGGTAACTCCTTCGGAAGGAGAAACCAATGCTTTATAATTCACGGCCGGAGTACATCCGCTCGTAATATTTCATATAATCTCCTCCCGTGATGTCTTCCACCCACTTCTGGTTTCCAGATACCAACGGATTGTTTTTTTACGATGCCGACTTCAAATGTCGTTTCAGGAGTCCAGCCAAGTTCTTCAGATATTTTCGTCGGGTCAATAGCATAACGCATGTCATGTCCGAGGCGGTCCTTCACAAAAAGTAATCAGGCTTTCATTAATCCAGTCGACAGCAATTTCCCCGTCCGGACCGATCTCTTTCTTTTCAGCACCTGGCGATATTCAGGCTGTTCGGTCATTAAGCGATGGATTGTGCTGATCGTCAGTTTTACAATCTCAATGTTTTGCTTTTCGTTATGACCACCTACATTATAAACTTCTCCTACCCGTCCACGATGAATAACAGCATCGATAGCCTTGCAATGATCTTCCACATACAACCAGTCTCTTACATTCTTCCCGTCACCATATACCGGCAGGGATTTTCCTTCCAGGATATTCTTTATAATAAGAGGAATCAGTTTTTCCGGAAAATGATAAGGGCCATAATTATTGGAACAACGGGTAATGCTTACCGGCATTTTATAAGTATCGAAATACGCTTTTACAAATAAATCGGCACTTGTTTTGGGAGGCACTGTACGGACTTCTCGGATCCAGCGGAGTCGTTTCATGGAAATAGCCTTCGGCCCCCAGGCTACCATACACCTCATCGGTAGACACTTGGTGGAAACGGACACCCTCACGCCATTCAGGATAACCGGCCTCGTCTTTCCCCGTCACCCAGGCTCTGCGGGCTGCATCCAGTAAATTTTGTGTTCCCAGAATATTAGTTACAAGGAATAACTGCGGATTTTCAATACTACGGTCCACATGACTTTCTGCTGCAAAATTAACTACATAATCAAAATTATACTTAGCAAAAAGTTCATCAGCCAACGTACGGTCACAGATATCGCCTTTCACAAACTCACAACGTTCGCCATCGATATCTCCTGCTATCGTACCCAGATTTCCTGCATAAGTCAGCAAGTCGAGAACTACAATCTTTATATCCTGATGCTCTGCCAGCATATATTTGATAAAGTTAGCACCAATAAAACCGGCAGCACCGGTAACCAGATAAGTCTTCATCGTCCGTATTATTTAAATGTAAATTATATTCCGCCTCACTGAACAGAGGCGCTTTTTGTATCTTTCTCTGATAAATTTACAGCATTGATATCTGTAATTCCCCAATCCACTCCTATCGCCGGATCATCAAAACGAAGTCCTTTTTTCATGGCTGGGCATATAAGGGTTATCCACTTTATAAGTAAAAATCGCTTCGTCGCTCAATACGTGGAATCCATGAGCAAATCCCTGCGGAATAAAGAACTGTCGTTTATTCTCTGCCGAAAGTTCAACCGATACATATTTTCCGAATGTCGGAGATCCGGCACGCAAATCGACGGCAACATCCAGAACACGTCCTGTGATCACCCGCACCAACTTCGACTGCGAATAGGGAGCCAATTGATAATGTAATCCTCTAAGTACTCCTTTGGAAGAACAGGACTCATTATCCTGAATAAAATTCACTTTACCGATGTGTTGTTCAAACTCAGATTGTTTAAATGCTTCCATAAAATATCCCCCGTGCGTCATTAAACACCTTTTAGGTTCAATGATCCAGACACCGGGTATTTCCAAGTTTCTATATAATTCATTCCTTTATATTTATACTAACAGGGGGACAAAGTAACTTCTTTTTTCCTTAGTTCTGCAACAATCAACGTACCCAAAAAGTATGAAAAAAAGATTTGCATATCTCAAACATAATACCTTTCTTTGCACTCGCAAAAACGATAAGACGCTATTTGAAATAGATGGTTCCTTGGATGAGTGGCTTAGTCAGCGGTCTGCAAAACCGTGTACGGCGGTTCGAATCCGCCAGGAACCCTTTATAATTAATTTGATATCCGGTTCCTTGGATGAGTGGCTTAGTCAGTGGTCTGCAAAACCATGTACGGCGGTTCGAATCCGCCAGGAACCTCACAGAACAGAAGGGTTGAAAAGTTTTTCTAATCCTTCTGTTTTTTATACCCATTTTCGCTTGCCACCAACTCCTCAAAAAGAAATTATGCCGTTCAACAGCACTTTTTAATGTCGTCTGTGAAATATATTTTGTGGTTAAATCAGGGACTTCTACATTTGTCGCCGAAAACAAATGTACCCTAACCCCAACTCACATATAATTCTCGCTTTGTAGGTGTGCCAACGTGAATTGGCACACCTTTTTTAATAATCCAAACTCCACCAGATTTTCCTGAATTTGTAATTGCAGGAACCCCGAAATGAATTAATCACTCCAATAAAATATATATATTGTCCAGTTCATAGTAAATGATTAACTTTTGCAAATATCACAGCCGCATTAATTACCACCGTAATATCAGGCTGTGCTTACAAGACAAAGGAAAAGGATATCATTTGAATATTAATTATACATATAATGGATTATATAGAAATTAAAGGATATAAGTCGATAAAAAGAACAAAAAAGTTGATTTTAAAGACATTAATATACTCATTGGATCAAATGGTAGCGGGAAAAGTAATTTCATTTCTTTCTTTGAATTTCTAAACCGACTATATAACAGGAATTTGCAGGAATACATTTCCTTAAGGGGGGAGAAGACAAAAAATCTTGTTTGAAGGCAAAGATGTAACAGATCGGATTTATTTCAATGTTGAGTTTAACGGAGGGGTAAATGGTTATTCTGCAACATTAAAAGCTGGGGAAGAAAAAATTGATATTCACTGATGAAAGATTAATATACAATAGAGACAAAGGAAGCGACATCAGTGCATATTCAACAGAAGCGAGAATTAAAACAACTGATAATTTCAGGGCAAAATATGTCATTCAATATTTAAATGGTTTCAGAAAATATCCCACTTTCATGATACCGGAGCAAAATCTCCTTTCACATTAATGAGCCATATAGAAAAATGACATTTACTTCTTATATGAGAAAGGTGAAAACCTGGCTGCATTTCTATATAATATACAAAAAAGAAAATCCCAAAGTCTATCTACGGATCATTTCAACGATTCAAAGCGTTGCTCCTATTTCTCTGATTTCTTTCCAGCCTAACAAGGAAAATTATATCAGATTACAATGGAAAGGATAAATTCAGTAATGTCATATATGGTGTAAATGACTTATCAGACGGAACAATCAGGTTCATCGCTTTAGCTACACTTTTATGCAACCGGAATTACCTCAGACTATTATTATCGATGAACCCGAATTAGGTCTGCATCCTGCTGCCATCCAAATTAGCCGGTTTAATAAAGTCTGTTGCATCCAAGCAATGCCAAGTCATATTAGCAACACAATCGACCGATTTAATAAGTCACTTTGAACCTGAAGACATTATAACGGTAGACCGGATCAACGGTGAATCTGTATTCAGGAGACTGGACTCTGAATCCCTGTCTGTATGGCTTGATGAGTATACGGTAGATGATTTGTGGAAAAGGAATATAATAACGTCAGGCCAACCTAATTATTGAATACCATGGAACGAATTATAATTATATGCGAAGGTCCTACTGAAGAAGAGTTCTGCAAAAAAACATTGACTCCATACTTTCAGAAACAACAAATATATGTTCAATCCCCATTAATCAAACATAGTAATGGCGGAATTGTAAAGATGGAACATACTGAAAAAAACAAATAGAGAATCATCTCAAACAGGATACAACAGCATATGTTACTTTATTGATAGATTATTATGGCTTATATCAAAAATATGAATTTCCTGGCTGGGAAGAATCATTAGCGATTACAGATAAGAATTCCAGACTTGATTTTTAGAACATAAGATGAGCGAGTCGATAGAGGAAAATCTCAGATATCGTTTCATTCCTTATATGCAATTACACGAATTTGAAGGGATTCTTTTTTATAATCTCGAAATTTTTGATTTGCTATTCAACGATGATGAGATTCTTGACAGAGAAGAATTAGAAGCTATTTTCAGAGAATTTGATAATCCGGAGATGATTAACAACTGCCCGGACACGGCTCCGTCCAAAAGACTTAAACGAATCATTAAAGGATATAACAAAAAATCGTATACGGCAATATTCTGGCTGAAGCAATAGGTTTAACCGGAATAAAAAGCTAAGTGTCCACGCTTTAATAATTGGATTACTATACTATCCTCCATATCAAAGCCACTCCACCCCTAATGAAGTGGCTAATAATCTCATGTTTGTGATGGGTTTCCGAACCCCAGGCATGCTCCGGCTAACAGGACGAAAGCTACTATCCAAATACTCACTGACGATGACTGTTTGTACTGATTTTCGGATTGTGTCGGTTATGCTGTGATGTTTGTTTCCTTGCAATAAAGCTATCTCTGCCGGATATTGCCGGCCGCCGGTACTGACACCACCGGCCAGACGGTTTACAGAGTCACTACGGTAACCACTCAATACTGCAATTGGCCTGCCATTGAACTGCCTCAATGGTTCCAACAGATGAATGGCCAAATAACAGAGCGACTGACGGACAGCAGAAGACGTTTCATAACCTAAACATTGAATCTCTAATTATGAATTCTCAATTATTCGATCTCCGGTCTATCGCTGCTTCCGCCATTCTCTTCTTCCTTCTCTTCGTCTTTCTTCTCGACCAGCTTCTCAAAACTAGCCTGGCTCTTGATAGTCCCTGGGTGCCGATAAAACCGAACTTTAGGTTCGCGAATCAGGTTTGTATCAAAAGTTTTCTCATCAATTACCCCAGGGAGAACCGATCGTATAACGGAACGTACCCAATTCCCCACACTCACCCGGCGGCCATGCTGCAAATGGCGCACCAGTACTACATTCAAACGGTCGAGCACCGCTTTCACCCCGGCGCTTCCCGCCACTACTACTGCAAGAAGATACACAAAAGACAGATAAATAACAAAATGACATTTTGACTGCAAAGTGATAATACTCCATCTACTTAGACTTTGCAAATTTAGAAAACAATTTTTCATCCAACTTAGTATGAATAATTTTAAGTATATCACAAAATTCTTCTTCAGTGATTATTTCTGGTTCATCCTTTATTATTATTTCACAATAATTTTCTCTTCTGTTTGTATATTCATCAGAATTTTCATATTCAAATATACCATATCTAAATCCAGCATAAAAGCCTTTAAAATCAATAACGTCATACCTATCAAGATCCAAACGGTATATTTCTCTTACATAACAAATTTGTAATTCTGAAAGCCGCAAATACTTGTTATTATAGACCTCTTGCAAAAAGCTTTTTTCTCTTCTTTTCACATGATTCTACTTTCTTCTTTTGCATTAGCGATAGACTTCTCCATCTTCTCTATCTCTGCGTTCAACTCATCTATTTCCATTATTATAATATTTATGTTTCAACAAAAGTAAACATTTCTATCCAAACCGTAAAAATCAAGATGTTTAACAACATGAGCAACGTGATTGGAAGTTAAATGTGACAGGAAACACCCCCCTGAGACTCAATCAGCAAAAAGTGCTTTTAATAATTAATGATTATTCGCATTACAGATTGATTTATTTGTCTATTTTTGCGCACTCATTTTAATATTCAATATGAATAATGTGCTGATTCTTTTAGACAGTCTGAATGATTGGAAACCGTATTACAAGACAAGCAGTATCTTAACTGTTTCCGATTATTTAAAAAACAAATCTCTCCAAAAAAGAAAAGGGGAGTAAATTTGTCATCAACCCTCAGTAATGACTACAGTTATAATTCCGAAGGATATTACTGTTCATTACTGGCTCAAACCTGAGGACACAAGGTGATTCCCGGGTAGATATCATCAATAAGCTGGAAGCCGGGGCGGTGTCCGCATGGACCGGAACTTACAGAAGCTCTGTTATCAATGGATACAGAAAAACAATATTACCGATAATATCTGGTATCTGAACCTCTATTTCGGAACTTGCCAGGAAAAAAGGGCTGGAGAAAATTGCCCGGTTCATCTTCGAAAACTATCCTGCTCCCCTCCTTAGGATCAGTTTTTAATACCCGGGTTAAGAACCAGATCGAATCCATTCAACTCTTGTCATTGGAACAACTGAACGATGAAGAACAAAAGTTTCTTCGCTGAAGCGCTCGACCGTTTCAACAAAAGGTATGGCGTGCGCCTCAAACCGTTAAATCCGCCCGGTATAGCCTGGCTGTATTATACGATCCGGAGGAAAAGTTCCCGCCCAGCAACAAACAGGCCATAAACAAACTGTTGGAAGTAGCCAAAAAGATGGATATACATGCCGAACTGATCACGGAAGAAGATGCCACCCGCCTGATGGAGTTCGATGCATTATTTATACGTACGACGACATCACTGAACCATTACACCTTCCGGCTTTCGCAATTGGCAAGGCAGAACGGAATGGTCGTGATAGACGATCCGTTATCCATCATCCGGTGCACAAATAAAGTATTCCTGAATGAATTATTTGAAAAGGAAAAGATACCGGCTCCCCTCGATGCTGATATTCAAGTCAAACGAAAATACATTCGAACAGATCAGCAAACCAGTTGGGATCACCGTTCATCCTGAAGATTCCGGATGGTTCTTTCTCTTTCGGGATGAAGAAGGTGACCAACGAAGCAGAGCTGGAAGCAGCACTAGACCTGCTGTTTGAAAAGTCGTCCATCCTCCTCGCCCAGGAATTTACTCCGACTGAGTTCGACTGGCGGATCGGCCTCCTGGACGGCGAACCGCTCTTCGCCTGCAAGTATTTCATGGCCAAGGGCCACTGGCAGATCTACTGTCATTATGATTCGGGTAGAAGCCGGTGCGGACTGGTCGATACCATTCCTATTTATCAGGTTCCCCGTAAAGTGCTCGACACGGCAGTCAAAGCGACTTCATTTTTATCGGAAAAGGATTATACGGAGTCGATATGAAAATGGTCAACGACCGCGCCATGGTTATCGAGATCAACGATAATCCGAGTATCGACCACGGTATCGAAGACGCTGTACTGGGCGATGACCTGTATTACAGGATACTGAATCATTTCGGGCGTATGTTGGATATGAAACACTTCTAAAAGATGGAACAGGAGATTATAACCAGGCAGGCAATCCGGGCAGACTTGGACGGGATTATGAGAATAGAGACATCTTGTTTCGGTCCGGACAGCTTTTCCAAAAAACAATTCGTCTATCTGATCACAAAAGCCAAAGGAATGTTTTATGTCGTTGAATATCAAGAGAGAATAGTAGCCTACGTTTCTCTCTTGCAAAACGATCATACCCCAATCTGCGCATCTATTCTTTATGCCGTACATCCCGGTTTCAGAAGACAGAAGCTGGGGCAACACCTGATAGACAAAACGATCGAATTTGCCAGACTGCATAATCATCCAAAGATTACGCTCGAAGTAAACGTCTCAAATCCGGCAGCGCTCCGTCTTTACCAAAAACAAATTCGAACCGGTCCGCACAATAAACAATTATTATGCGGACGGTTCGAACGCTTATTCCATGCACCGGGAAGTCGGTTATTTATAGATCTTTGCAGCATATCCGCCGCCCGGAGCCATTTTGATCTTCAGCTTACGGTCGGCGGGAACCGGATGATTTCTTTTTTATAATCGCAGGCGGCACGGTCGGCATTGATACCGTCTTTGAAAAGTTCCAGTTTGTAATCGCCATCACCCAGGAAAGAAAGATCCAGTTCCATCTCGCGCGGCTCCCAATTGGTCAGGGCACCCAGATACCAGATATCGTCGTGCTGGCGGGCCATCGCGATATATTCGGATACTTTTTTTGCATCGAGCACCTGTGTTTCGTTCCAAACGGTCGGGATGTTTGCGATAAACTCGGTACATTCTTTTTCACGCATATAATTGGTCGGATTATCGCAAAGCATATTCAGAGGCGATTCGAAAATCACATAAGTAGCCAGCTGGCGGCAACGAGTACCCTGGCTCATCGGTTCGGAGTTGACCGGACGATAGTTGGCACGGGTTGCATTCCGCATAGCCCCCTGTGTATAATCCATCGGACCGGCAACCATACGGATGAACGGGAATGTTACGTCGTAAGTAACCATATCGTAAGAGGCAGGCGACCATTTCAACTGTTCCAAACCATTCACCCCTTCATAATTGATCACGTTCGGATAAGTACGTTGCAAACCTGTCGGTTTACATATGCCGTGAAAATCGACCAACATCTTATATCTGGCACAAGTTTCTGCCGAGCGGTACAAGAAATTGATAAGTTCCTGATCGTCACGGTCCATGAAGTCTACCTTGAATCCGTTGACACCCATATCCGCATAATGCTTTACCACATTCTCCATGTCACGGTCGAAAGCATAAAAACCTGCCCACAAAATAATATCCACATTCTTCGATTTGGCATACGATACGATTTCCTCCATATTGATTTCCGGATGACTTTCAGTAAATCTGCTTCCAGGTTAACAGCCCAGCCTTCATCGAGAATCACATATTCAATGCCATGTTCGGCAGCGAAGTCGATATAATATTTATAGGTTTCAGTGTTGATACCGGCACGGAAATCCACATCGTAAATGTTCCAGTCATTCCACCAATCCCATGCCACCTTACCCGGTTTCACCCAGGAAACATCACTTTACACGGGAAGGAGAAGCCAGGCGATACACCATATCGCAATCGACCAGCTGCTTGTCATTTTCAGAAACGATAAACACACGCCACGGGAACGAACGCGTTTCCGCTTTAGTTTTAGCTATAAAATTTTCACGTTCCTTTGACCAGCATCTGAAGGCGGTTATGTCCCCCCTGCTTTTTCCTTTCGGATAAGGGGCATGCACAGATTTCAGAGAGGGCTTATCTGTTGCATTGTTCAGGAACATACCGGGATAGTCTTCCAAATCGGCCTTCGGTGATACATAGTTTCTTTCCGTTACCCAGATCCACCAGATAAGGGAGGATCATCAAACGCTTGTCGTTCAGTTTGGTGATAACTTCATTCACATAAGGTTGTTCAAACGAGTTGGAGAACTGTTCTTCGAATGTCGGCTTCGTACTGTTCACATAAGCAGAAAATGTCTTATGGTCTGTCGAGAAGTTATAGGTTGCCGCTTCGTCTGCAACGACAATTTCCCCTTTCATCTTACGGGTAATGAAACGATAAGCCAGTCCATCGTTATATAACGGAAGGCAATACTGTAATTCCACGGAAAGAAATCGTCATTTCATTATAGATATCCTGTACTTCCGTCTTTTTATAGAAAGGAGAAGGGATCACTTTGTCTACCGACCCTTTGGTTACTTTCGATACTTTCGGTTTTACTCCCAAAAACTTCTCCATTCTGTAAAGTCATGGAGATTGCAGATGGTACCAGGACCTCTGTCCCGTCATGAGTCAGGGAAAATTCTACATTATCACCTACGGTAACTACCGTTTGCAGTTTTCTGTCCGGCGATTGTAACTGATAACTCTTCTGAGCCATCAACGACATGCTTCCGGCTAGAAGGAATACGAGCAGTGCTTGTACTTTCATGGTATTTTTACTTTTGTTTAACTCTGGCAAATATACATGAATAAATAAAAATAGAATTCTGAAATTGTTTTATCTTTGTCAATATCGTATCAAAAAGTAACATAAACACATAATAACGACCATGAAAAGACTCTTTTTTGTCTACTATTTTTCTGTATGGCATGCCTTTCTGCCGGGGCACAATGGAAATGGCAGAATCCGATGGATGCAGGTTTTCCTGTAGTACAAAACCAGGGCTGGCCTGATGAAATAGGTTACAAATATGTCCGCCTGCCTGACCGGGCAGAGAAGGAAATAAGACCTGCCGTATGGAACCTCTCCCGCAACTCGGCCGGGTTAGCGATCCACTTTTATAGTAATGCCCACAGATCACCGCGTCCGCGACAAAGTGAGTGGCGGATTGAATATGCCGCACATGCAAAGTACCGGTGTATCCGGCGTTGACCTGTACAGTATTGACAGCGACGGGAAATGGGGCTTTGTTTCGGAAACTATTCTTTCGGAGATACCATAACATACAGTTACAGGAATTTAGGTTAGGACAGCTATCATAACCGTGGGTTTGAATACCGTCTTTACTTACCTTTATATAATACGGTAGAATGGATGGAGATCGGCACTCCCGAAGACAGCGAACTGACCTTTATCCCGCAATCGCCGGAAAAGCCGGTCGTACTCTATGGTACCTCCATCGCACAAGGAGCCTGTTCCTCCCGTCCGGCTATGGCCTGGGCCAATATCCTGCAACGTTCGCTGGGCTATCCGCTTATCAACCTGGGATTTTCCGGAAACGGGAAACTGGAAAAGGAAGTGCTGAACTACATCATAGAGCAGGATGCACGTATATATATCCTGGATTGCCTGCCTAACCTGACAACCAAACACCGAACAGGAAGTTACAGACCTGGTCGTTGCCGCCGTAAAACAAATCAGGGCGACCCGCAACGCTCCCATCCTGCTTGTCGAACACGCCGGATATAGCAATGCACCGACCGACAAGGGACAATATGAACTATATACCCGCCTCAACAGAGGTTCGCAAAAAGGGTTCGAAATACTACAATCGGAAGGTGTGAAAGACCTCTACTACCTGACACACGACGAGCTCGATTACTCGCCGGACGCCTGGGTAGATTACGTACACCCTCCGACCTGGGCGCACAGGCTCAGGCAACAGCCGTAGAAAAGAAAGTACGTGAAATACTCCGTATCCCGGAAGGTAACCGCCCTACCTGCCAACCGGTAACCCAACGCCGCGAACCGAACAATTACGAATGGCAAAAACGCCATCGCGAAATAATAAGCCATATCAAGCAGCACCCTCCCAAAGCCGTTATCATAGGCAATTCAATTACGCATTTCTGGGGAGGCGAACCAAGCCGGTCCGATAAGCAGAGGTCCGGAAAGTTGGAAGAAATACATGGCAGCCGCCGATTTCCAGAACCTGGGATATGGTTACGACCGCATCGAAAACGCACTCTGGCGTATCTACCACGATGAACTGGACGGTTACGAAGCAGAAGGTCGTCCTGATGATCGGAACAAACAACATGAGTTCCAGTACGGACGAAGACATTGTAGAAGGTCTACGATTCCTTATCACAGCCGTTCGTAACCGCCAGCCGAAAGCAACGATCCAGAAGTAATGGGTATCCTTCCCCGTCGCGAACATGAGGACTGGGTGAAAAACATCAACCGGAATATCCGGACGATGGCCGAGGAGGAAAACTGCCTGTTCGGCGATGCAGGGCCAGCCTTGCTCCCTACCCAACGGAAAGATAGACGAATCCCTCTTCTCCGACGGATTGCATCCGAATGAAAAAGGATACCGGCTAATTGCTCCGATTATTAAATAACGACCTACGTACCAGCCAGAAAAGAAACGGACAAGGTACATATCTCAGCGATCGGTACATCATACCAGATGGCATCGATACCGAACACAGCAGGGGAGGACAAGTATGCCGATTCCCCACAAATACGAGTCCTCTCAAAAGCTGAGATAATAATAGATATCTTAGCATTCCCTATCGCCGTAAAATAGCTGGAAGCCAATATATTCAGTCCACACAACAAGAAAGCGAAACAATAAATCGAAACACCCCTCGAAGCAATCTCAAAAGCCTCGCTCCCATGATCCTTGAAAAAGAGTCCGATCACCTGCTCGCCAAACAGCAACAACAGCAAAAACAAACCGATCCCGATCAGCGAATTAGTCTGCGCCGCCAATTTCAGGATCGATTTGATACGTTCCTGTTGTCCGGCCCCGTAATTATACCCGATAATAGGAATGATCCCATCCGATATACCAAGGAATACGGTCGTTCCGATAAACAATATATAATTGATTGCCGTAAATGCAGCCACCCCACTCTCTCCCAGATACCTCATCATGGTAATATTGAAAAGAAATACCGTAATCGCCACCGACAACTCCGACATACCTTCGGACGAACCGTTATAGAAGGCATTCCATACCAGCCGCTGGTCATAGCGTCCACGCTGCACGGCAACCACTTCATGACGTGAAAAACAAACGGGGCACGTTAAAACAGGCTCCCATCGTAAAAGCAATACCGGTAGCCAGTCCGGCTCCCATAACGCCCCACCCCAGAACGGCAACAAACACGAGGTCCAGAACAATATTCAGAACCACAGTCATCCCCATAACAGAGGTCGCATACAACGGATGCCCCATCGCCTTGATTATGTAGTCACCGAAAAACATCGCACACAGCAGCGGGAAGAAAGGAACGAGCACCCGTATATAATGTACCGCATCGGGTAACAACACTTCGTTCGCCCCCAAAAAGAAGCAATCTTTCCTGCTGACAGAAAAATAACCAGGCTCACCACCACGGACATCCCCAGCAAAAACACGAATACTGAGCGCAAAGCGTTATTAGCCTCCTGCTTATCCCCTCTTCCGAGGCTGATACTGACGAGGGTTTGCCCCCCGATACCCATCACGATTGCAAATGCCGAAATCAAACTGTAACACGGCAAAACCAGATTCACACTGGCAAGCGCATTGGCTCCTACGAAACGTCCCAACACAATCCCGTCGATCACAGATTGTATACCCAAGAACAACAATCCCGCAACACCGGGAAGTGCATACTTCATAAATAAGCGGGGAATCTCACCTGTCAACAATAATTTCTCCCTTTCCTGGCGGAAGAGAGCTTTGTCTTTATTCATAAATCAACTCACTTTTGGTTTCCGGCTGCAAAGGTAGGGAGGTCTTTTCAGAGAAAAAATTACCATAGGATAATTTCGGTCCGCTCTTTTTATTTAGAAGAAGAACGAATACGGCTCAACGATTGAGGAGTGATCTGGAGATAAGAAGCAATATGCTTGAGAGGTACTCGCTAGAAAAAGTTCGGGATTGCTGCGCAACAAGGCTTCGTATTGCTCGCGGGCATCACTCCAACTATCATTAATAAAATAATTTTCATACTCCCGAAGATAATAATCAAGCAGTTTGAGTCCCCAGACAGCTATGTCGTGCGACTGCTCGAAAAGTTCTTCCAGCCTGCGGGCAGGGATACGGAGCAAGTCCGAATCTTCCACCATCTCGATATTATAAGCGGCAATATCCCGGTAAACGAAATTTATCATTTCGCCATCCGAAGCGAACCATAATGTGATGTCTTTCGTTTCCCTTTCGACATATGAACGGATCAATCCCTTCCTGACGAACCACACAAACGGATCACGGTCGCCCTCCCCTGATAAGAAGATCGCCCTTCGGGAAAGAAACCTCGTCCATCTCATCGATCAGAAGCCGGATGGCTTCGTCCGACATCGGATAGATCAATCGCTGTTGTTCTATGAATTTATCCATCGGACTTCTGTAAAAGTTCCAGTAACATTGTCAAAGCGGCATCGGCTGCCGACTGTATGTTTTCGGCCCGCACCGTACCGAAATGATAACAATGCGAAACGGCCTGTTCCTTCAAAAGCGGCAGCGATCCAGACCGTTCCTACGGGTTTTCGGGACTTCCCCGCCTGGTCCGGCAACTCCCGACGTCGCCACCGAGCAATCGCATCCCAATGTACGGATAGCTCCCTGCGCCATCTGTTCCACCACTTCACGGCTCACAGCACCGTAAAGACGCAAACTGTCTTCCGAAACTCCAAGCACATTATGTTTCACCTCGTTGCTATAAGAAACAACGCCTCCGACAAAATAATCGGAACTACCAGCCACCAGGGTAACCATATTGGCAATACGTCCGCCCGTACAGCTTTCCGCCGTACCCATTACCAAACCTTTCGAACGCAAAAGTTCGCCAAGTTGTTTGCTGAGCGAATTATTATTATTCATATCGTTTTATTATCAGGTTTAAATGTTTTAATAATTATCAGAAACGAGTCTGTTTATAGTAGCTGGTTGTAACTGATTCCCCTCTCGAGAGGGGGAAGGGGGTGTGTCATATCCTCGCCTATCAACTATCATAAATCAGAGTTACTTGACTATTACAGGTTTATTTGCCGTCTGCTTCAGCTGACGGTTTAAAAGTTGTTTCTCTTTTTGGCTTCAGCCACATTTCTCTTAGATAGAAACTTGTAAGAAATGGGACTAAAGTCCGGAGAAATAGATAATTTACCAATCCGTCAGCTGAAGCAGACGGCAAATAAACCTGTAACAAGGTCTGTTTTTATTGACTGGCTTTAACACACCCCCTTCCCCCTCTCGAGAGGGGAATCAGTTACAACCAGTCATTATAAATAGACAACTCAATTCTTTCTAAAATAGAATTATCCCTCTCAACGCAAGAGGTTTTCACGGAATATACTATCATACTGTCATTACGACATATAAATAACTATATAGCAATCATTTAAACTATGACAGTACGTTTTTATACTATCATTTATCTATCATGTAACCATCATTTTAACTCTATTTTAACCAACGGACAGTCTTTTTTTTAACCCGACAAAGGCGTTTGTTACAACCGCCTATGGCATCTTATAATTCGTCAGATTACTACCTTTTTATCCCAAAACAATGACTTAATTTCACCCGAATACAGACTTTTTGTTGCCGGGATGCCTATCTCACCCCTTTTTACACCCCCATCTTGACGATGCTGACACCCGGGTGTCGAAGGTGTCAAGACCCGGGTGTCGAACAACTTTTGTCACTATCTGTCTGTCTTTTTAGCTATATACTTAGTGAAAACAGCATACTGTCTATCCCATTTTTTAAGCAGGAAATGATAGTAGTATGATAGATAAATGATAGTTGAAAGCACCTACTATCATACTATAACAAACATGTATACAACTACTTATATCGAAATATGATAGTATGATAGTATATTTCTTCCAACCTTTGTATTCTTCTTTAAATAACAACCCTTGAGAAAGGAACTGCATCCATCGGGCAGAAATCCTTATCGAGGTATTTATAATAACCTGTAATGGCGACCATCGCCGCGTTGTCTGTTGTAAACGCAAACTTCGGGATATGTACCTTCCAACCATACCGCTTGGCATGATCCAGGAAAGCATCACGCAAACCGGAGTTTGCCGATACACCTCCGGCCACCGCCACCTCTTTTATATTCAGGTCTTTCGCTGCCTTGCGCAACTTATCCATCAGGATATCGATCACTGTAGACTGTAAGGAAGCACAGAGGTCTTGTTTGTTCTTTTTCGATAAAATCGGGATCTTCCTGCAACCGATCCCTCAACGTATAAAGGAAAGAGGTTTTCAGCCCACTGAAACTATAGTCGTAACCCGAGGATATGCGGTTTACTGAAAGCGAAGGCTTTCGGATTTCCTTCGTTGGCCAGACGGTTCACCACCGGACCCCGGATAACCCAATCCCATCACCTTCGCACATTTGTCGAAGGCTTCGCCAGCAGCATCGTCTATCGTCTGGCCTATCACCTCCATATCGTTATATGCGTTCACCTTGATAATCTGCGAGTTCCCACCAGATACCAACAGGCAAAGGAACGGGAACGAAGGAGCATGATCGTCTTCCGGCGTCTCCTTGATGAAATGGGCCAGCACATGCGCCTGCAAATGGTTGATCTCGATCATCGGGATATCCAGAGAGGCGGCAAACCTTTGGCAAAAGAAGTCCCGACCAACAACGACCCATCAAACCCGGCCCACGGGTGAAAGCAACGGCACTCAATTCGGATTTATCGATACCGGCACGCTTGATCGCTTCGGCAACCACCGGGATAATGTTCTGTTGATGTGCGCGGGAAGCCAATTCGGGAACAACACCGCCGTAGGCTTCGTGAACAGCTTGACTGGCAATTACATTCGACAACATCACGCCGTCGCGTATTACAGATGAGGAAGTATCATCACACGATGATTCGATTCCTAAGATTGTCACACTCATACTCTTCTCTCGTTTTTTTGTGCAAATTAACGAAATCTATCGGGATATTGTTGTAGATTTGTGCTTAAATTATAGTAAAGATATCAAAGGACTTAAATACATAATCATTACCCTACTTGTTTTGTTCTGGATATTCTATGCAATGCCTTTCATTTTATTGAAGATACCTTTATATCCAATCTCAGGTTTCCGGCATTGCATCGACAGAATTATCCAGCCATCTCCGGTGTGCCCGTAAAGATAGGAAATGTAAATATCGAGTGGTTCAACCGCGTGGTACTCGACAACTTATACCTGGAAGACGAGACAGGTAAGACCTTATTCGAGGCAAATCATGTGGCTGCCGGTTTCGAAGTCCTCCCATTGCTCAAAGGGCAAATTCGTATTCTCTACGGTCCGGTTATTCGGCTTTTCGGTCAATCTCAATAAAAAGACTCCCGACAGTCCGCTGAACCTCCAGTTCGTTATCGACGCTTTCGCCAGCAAAGATTACGATGAAGAAGAATCCGAATATCGACCTGCGCTTCAACTCCATCCTGATACGCCGCGGGAATTTCCGGTTCGATGTGGAGAGCGAGGCGCAAACGCCCGGTGTTCAACGCCAAACATGTGGACATCAAGAACCTGAGTGCCAAGATTTCCATGAAAGCGTTCAATAAGGACAGTCTCAACGCGAACATCAAAAAAGATGAGTTTCGATGAGGCATCCGGCTTTACGTTGAACAAACTCTCGATGAATATCATCGGCAACCGCGACAGCACGTTTATCAATAACTTCGAAATCAAGTTGCCGGAAACCGATTTGAAAATAAGCAAGGCCAGGATAGACATGCGCGAAATCAGCAATGCTTCCGAGCTGCTGAACCATGCGCCGCTGGCACTGAACATATCTCCGTCGCAAATCTGCCTGAAAGACCTTTCGTCTTTCGTTCCGGCCTTTAGTAATTTCACCGAAACCATCGAACTTTCGGCCGAAGCCTCCGGAGCCATCAACAATATCAACCTGAAACAGTTGACATTACGATACAGCGACAAGATGCTTTTTGTCGGCAAGATGGAGATGAAAGGAATAACACACCCGGAAGACGCCTATATCTTCGGACAGGTGAACAAAATGTATATTACCACCGACGGACTGAGCGGACTGATAAACAATTTCAATAAAAAAACCGGTCGTCCTGCCCGGATCCGGTTATCAGACTGGGCACGATCAACTTTACCGGAGAGATATCCGGTTTCTTCGACAACCTGGTGGCTTTCGGAAAGTTCTCTTCGGCTATCGGCTCCGTACAAACCGATATGATATTCGGTAGTGATAAAGAAAATAATATCACAGCCTACCTGAAAGGACATGTTTCCACCTCCGGACTGCTTCTGAACGAACTTTTTCGACGAAGGCAACCCTTACGGTAACGCCAAGCTGAACATATCGGTCGATGCCAAACGGCATAAAAACAGCAGTTTCTTTGGTAATATCAAAGCAAATATCGACGAATTCGAATACAAGAAATACAAATACGAAGATATTCAGTTATCCGGAAATTTCAAGAAAAACAGCTTTGACGGGATGGTACAGGTGAACGATCCGAACGGTAAGTTATATGCAGAGGGTATGTTCCGCCACGAAGGAAAGAACTCCATGTTCAACTTCACCGCCAATCTGGAACATTTCCGCCCGGACAGCCTCCACCTGATCGATAAATACGAATCGCCGGACATCTCGTTATCCCTGAACGCCGACTTCACCGGTAACAATATAGATAACCTGGAGGGAACATCACGATAGACAGTCTTTCCTTCATCACAGCGCCCAGCAGCTTTTTCCTGAAAAAGTTTCAGGTAACGGCCTCCGGTCATTCGCTGGATCGCCATCTGACGATCTCGTCCGACATTCTGAACGGGGAAGTGACGGGTGCTTACTCGTTCAAAACGATCATCCCGAGTTTCATGAATACCTTCAAAGGATATATTCCGGCGCTTATCAATGCCACGCAGAAAAAGCAGCAGGTAGAAGAAAACAATTTCTCGCTGTTGCTGACTGTGGAAAATACGGAGAAGATATCCGAAACACTCAAATTGCCGGTAACAGTAGTAAACCAGGCACGTATCACGGGACATTACAACAACCTGTATAACAAATTCCGCATCGAAGCCTTCCTCCCCAAGTTCAGACTGGGAAAGTCCATGTTCGAATCCGGCTATCTGACATGCGACAACCCGCAGGAAAAACATCAATCTGCTATTAAAAGCGATCAACTACAACCAGAAAGGACTTAGCAACTACCTCGATCTGAAAGTGGATGCCAAGGATAACCGGATCAATACGCTGATCGGATGGGCAAACAACAAGGAAAAAGAATTTCGTGCCGAACTTTCGGCTTCCGCCCTCTTTACGGAAGAGGAACAGGAGAAGAAGCCTGCCATGCTACGGACCGATATTGCCGTGAAAGAGAGCCAGCTGGTGCTGAACGATTCTCTATGGATCATCCATCCGTCGGATATCAGAATATCCGACGGTAAAATAGATATCCATAAATTCAGGGTAGGCAACGAAAAACAATCGTTGTTGCTGGACGGGAGTATCTCCAAAAATCCGGCAGATACCCTTTTAATGGCTCTGAAACAGGTTGAACTCAGTTATATATTCGATATACTGAACATTCCGGTATTACAGTTTGCCGGGAAAGCAACGGGTACATTCAATATCTGCGACCTTTACGGAAGTCGCATGCTGAACACCGACCTTGAAATAAATGACTTTTCATTTAACCAGACTCCCCTCGGCCGGCTAAATCTGTTCAGCGAGTGGGACGATGCCCAGAAAGGTATCCTAATGCTGGGTAGCATCTATAAAAAACGATACGACATGGACCGACGTAAGCGGCTATATCTTCCCCGTCGGACAAAATGCCGGACTCTCCCTGTTCTTTGATGCCAACGATATCAACCTGGGATTCCTCCATCCTTTGTGGAAAAGGTTGCCAAAAAAAACATGAAAGGACGGGGATTCGGAAACGTCCACCTGCACGGCCCGTTCAAAGCGCTGACCGTAGAGGGCGACGCATACGTGCTGGACGGTGGCCTGGGTATCGAATATACCAATACGTATTATACATTCTCCGACTCCATCTACATGGATGCCGGTTCCATAAATATGCGCGACCTGACGGTTCACGACGAGTTCGGTAATCCGGGTACCGTCAACATGAGCGTCTATCATAACCATTTCAAAGATGTCAGCTTCGACGTGAATGTCAAGACAAAGAATATGCTGGTATTCAACGCTACCCGCAAACTGAATCCACTGATCTACGGTACCGTTTTTTCGGTAGTGGTTCGGCTTCCATCAAAGGAAATGACAAGCTAATCAACTTCGATATCAATATGCGGAGCGATCCTAAGACGTCCATTACCCTCGACTTCATCAACAACACTACTGCTGCCAACTATGACTTTATCACTTTTTTGTAGATAAAAAACAATTGAAAGATCTGGCCAACGGAACATTATCGCGGGATTCCCTGAAGATTGTAAACAATGAAGAAGAGGAAGGGGCCGAAATGCGCATGAACTTCCTGCTCGATATCACCCCCGATGCCAAAATCGAACTGATTATGGACCCGATTGCCGGCGACAAAATAACCGGTAATTGCAGCGGAAGCATGCAGATAGAATACGGGACAAAAACGGACTTACGCATGTATGGCAACATGGGAATCGTCAGCGGTAACTAATTTCAGCTTACAACAGATTATCCATAAAGACTTTAAGATACGTGAAGGCAGTGCAATCGACTTCCGTGGCGATCCTTTCGATGCGACGATGCATATAAATGCTATTTATAACCTGACAGCCAACTTGCGTGATCTGGATGAAGGGCTTGCCAGGGAAAGTCCCCGAACCAACGTCCCCCGTCAACTGCGTGCTTAACCTGGATGGTATGTTGCGCAGTCCGGCAATCTCATTCGACCTGGAACTGCCCGGTACCAACGAAGAGATAGAACGACAGATGAAGGCATTGGTCGATACCGAAGATATGATGACGCGTCAGATCATCTATTTGCTGGTATTGAATAAGTTCTACACACCCGACTATTCTCAGAATGCTTACCGTTCGAGCGCGAGTTCAGTGCAGTAGCTTCTTCTGCCATCTCATCCCAGATTTCAAGTATTCTGAACAGCCTGACCGACAAGGTACAGATCGGAACGAATATCCGTACCAGCGAAGACGGCATACAGGATACGGAAGTGGAAATGTTACTTTCCAGCCAATTGCTCGACAACCGCCTGCTGTTCAACGGCAGTTTCGGATACAGGAACAATACGTATCAGCAAAAAGAATGATTTTGTCGGTGAGTTCGACCTGGAATACAAAGTTAACTCCCAGCGGAGAAATCCGCCTGAAAGCATACAATCATGCAAATGATATGTACAAATACCTCAACGGAGCGTTAACAACTCAGGGCGTAGGTGTCATGTTCAAGAAAAAGACTTCTCCCATCTCTCCGAGTTTTTCCGCCGGAGAAGGAAGTTATTACCGATTATCCCGCTTGCCCCTGCCGATACAATCGCGCCGGCGAAGGCTGATTCAACTATTGTAACAACTCCTTCACGGCCTGGAGATAAGTAGGCAGTTGGTTGCTTTTCAGTATCTTCTTCCGCAGACGTTTCTCAGCCTCCGGCAACAGGTAATCCCAAAGGGTTTTCATTTTGGCCAGTATCTGATGGTCGCCTCCTTCAAGCGCACTGCTGTATTTTTCAAACAACAACGTGTGGAAATGAAGCAGTTTAGCTTTCTTTCTTCATCCGTAAAACTGTTGCCTGCTGCATATTCCGCAGCCAGCCAGGGGAGAGGATAACAGGCCACGCCCCGACATCACACCTGCCAGACGGGGAAACCGGCAGAGAATCCGGTCTATATCTTCCAGGCTGTTCAAATCTCCGTTATAAAAAAAGCGGATGCCTGCATACCTCATAGAAACGGTGGGCGAAACTGTCTGTATCCACATTCCCTTTGTATTGTTGCGTGCCTATCCGGGGATGCAAAGTAACATGAGCCAGAGGCAGGGAGTTCATAACCGGAAGCAAGGCAAAGACCTCATCCGGGGCATTCCAGCCCAACCGGAGTTTAACCGAAAAGCTCATCTCCAACTCCCGGATCGTCTGCAACAAAGCCTCCGCCTCTTCTACAAAAGGAAGAATCCCCGCCACCCGGTGCAAAAGCGCCTGCATAGAGGAAAGGACACCCCATATTGATATCCGCCTGCCGGTATCCCTTTTTCCCGGAACAATGCAGCCAAACGGCGGAATTCACCGGGAGTAGCAGCAATCAGTTGGGGGAATCACCGGTGTTTCCGAATTTCTTTCCGGAGCGATATCACGGATATCTTTGTTACGGGAAACCGTCTTTCTCCACACGCACAAAAGGGGTGTAATAATTCTCCACCCCACCGAATATACGGTGATGGACTTCCCGGTACACGGCATCGGTATATCCTTGCAAAGGAGCGAAATGTATTTTATAATCCATCAGGGAAACAGTTCTGAGAATAATGAATGAAGTTGTGTTTTAGCTAGTTCGAAATCCTGCTTTTCGCCTAATTCCTTTTCCAGCGAAGTGACGCCTTTATCTGTGAAGCCACAAGGATTAATCAGGGAGAAATAGCTTAAATCCGTATTGATGTTCAGCGCAAAACCGTGCATAGTGACATACCGGCTGCTCTTCACCCCGATGGCACATATCTTACGGGCACGGCCTTTTTACCAGCGGGTCGATCCAGACCCCGGTCGCCCCTTCCAGCCGCTCTCCTTTTTATCCCGTAGAGAGACAGGAAGTGGATAATGACTTCTTCCAAAGTATGGATATACTGTTTCAGTCCCAGTTGCCAGTGTTCGAGGTCGAATACCGGATAACCGGTGATCTGTCCGGGACCATGATAGGTGATATCCCCGCCCCGATTCGTATGAAAGAAGGAAATGCCCCGCAGCTGCAGCAGTTCGGCAGGGATCAGCAAGTTTGTGTCTTTCCCGCTCTTACCGATTGTCAGCACCGGCTCATGTTCGCAGAAAAACAGTTTATTCTCTCCTTGTCCGCCCCCACACTTTGGCATGCAGCAGTGTCTCAAACGCTTCCGTCTGAACCTTTAAAGCGTCGGTATAAGCGATACGTCCGAGGTCGTGAAAAGTGAAGCTCTCCATTTTTCTCTTTTTTATCTTTTTGTTTGTGTTTTTCTATTTCACCGGCTCCGTAACCATTTGTATCTTTAGCAGCTTACCCATCAAGGGGAAAAGAATCTGCCCTTGCCAGCTTCAACATATAAGGGGAAGGTTTGCCGGAATTAAACTTACGGGGATTTCGGCAGGGACGCAGCGACCAGCCGCTTCTTCACGGGTCAGCTGATAGAGCCTGCTTCTTAAAATGGACTTTGGCTACCGCCTCCGCTCCGTAGATGCCGTCTCCCATCTCAATCGAATTGAGATAGACTTCCATAATCCCTTTCTTTACCCCATATCCATTCTATCAACAGGGTGAAATAGACTTCATTGAACCTTTTCGTATATAACTTTTCGTTGGAAGCAGGAAGACATTCTTGGCTGTCTGCTGGGATATGGATGCTGGCGCCACGCACACGCTTTCCTTTCTCCGCCTCATCACGTGCCTTCTGTATCTGTTCGATATCAAAGCCGTTGTGGTCGAGAAACAGATTATCCTCGGAAGCGACCACGGCCTGCACCAACGGTTGGGCTATCTTCGACAGCGGAACCCACGTATGTTCGAGTTTGAAAGGCTTCCCCGATTTATACTGGTCGTACAGCCGTGTCAGCATCAACGGCGTATAATAAACAGGAATGAATTTATAGGCCACCACCGCCAGGATGCTGGATATAAACAGGAATAGAAGGATATTCCTGCACCAGATCAGGATCCGTTTTTATAATAGGCATACTAAAAGTCTTTTTTAACGCAGACAAATGTACAAAAAAAGCGGTAAAAACAGATGATAAAAGATTATGCAAGAGAAAACAAAAAAAGAGGCCGCCAAAAGATATGACAGCCCCTCTATTCATATGGAAAATAAATTATCTCTTCCAGTACTGTTCCATCTGTTCCAATGTCTTACCTTTCGTTTCGGGAACGAATTTCCAGATAAAGGCAGCGGCAAGGATACCCATCAGGCCGTAAATCCAGTAAGCGACACCGTGATTAAACGTTTCCGTCAGGTACTGGTTCTTATCGAGCATCGGGAAAGTCCAGGAGACAAGGAAATTGGCAATCCACTGCCCGGCAACGGCAATACTCATAACAGTCGAACGGATCGTATTCGGGAAAATCTCTGCCAGCAATACCCAACAGACCGGCCCCCACGACATAGCGAAACCGGCAGTATACACCAGCATACAAACCAACGAGCCTATGCCGACAGAGTGTGTATAGAATGTTGTTCCCAGGATAATCATCGAGACGGCCATGACCAATGCTCCGATAATCATCAACGGACGGCGACCGAACCGATCGACCGTAAAGATAGCCAGCACGGTAAAAGAGAGGTTCACGGCTCCTACCACGATCTGTTGTAACAAGGCGGCATCAGTGGCGGCCCCCATTGTCTTAAAAATCTCCGGTGCATAATAAAGCACCACGTTGATCCCGACAAACTGCTGAAATCCGGACAGCAAAATACCTACCATAATAATAAGTACCCCGTAAGAACGAATCGGGAACGCCAGCGAAACGAAGAAACTACCGATCAAGGCGATCTCCAGTGCACTTGTATTTCCCGCCAGTTCCAATGCCCCGTAAGCCAACAGGAACAAAACGAGCCATGCTCCCATAAAACGGAAATAAAGGACGCATGGAGGGTGCTTTTTCCTTGAAACTCTCTTTTTTATGTCACCCAGTTCTTTCACGGCTTCGTCTTTTTCCCATCAGGCGGTCGAGGATGGTCAATGCCTTTTCCGTCTTTCCACGCATTACACCAGGTAACG
>VOFJ01002637.1_pt1 | contig 28978 bp, 38 predicted proteins | sample 5384081 | NCBI WGS metagenome assembly VOFJ01 (sample SAMN12384729, study PRJNA508395) | human gut metagenome | isolation source: healthy gut I | host: Homo sapiens | reverse complement strand
GAGTAATTGAAAAAATTTTTATGGAGGTGATGATGTGATGGGACATTAGCTGTTTTTTTGATATAGAAGAATCCGGCAAACAGATTGGCGAAAAGTTATTTCTGCTTCTTAACGAGGAGGAACAAAAGAATGCTCTAATGCAATATATTTTGGAACAAGGAGTCAGTCATGGAACGGTATTCAATTCCTGTCACACTTCTTCCGCAGCAGAGAAGAATCCTCTTACAGAAATACAAGAAGGCGAGCTTTATCTATGTCTGGAACACCGTACTGTCAGGGTTCGTGAACGGATTATCAACCTGACAAGTAAGGAGTTTGATATACTGGCATTACTCATTGCCAATCCCAAACGTGTTTTTTTTACTTACGAACTGATTACCGATTTGGTTTGGAAAGAGGATTGTGATTTCTATTCGAGAAAAGCCATTCATAATCATATAAGTAAGCTGCGTAAGAAGTTACGTTATGAACCGGATCTTCCAAACTATATTGAGAGTGTCGCCGGGATCGGCTATAAATTTGAATATCTATAACATGAGCCCACAAGGTGTCATTTTCTCTTGTGGGCTTGCTTTTTGCAACATATATTCTAAGAGCAGAATATGTAGAAAATTGCGAATATAAAGAGTAAAAAGCGAATGTCTGCGGACTGATACAGGAAACATAACCGATATAATTTTCTCCCAAGGAGGTATCAAGCAGCCGATTCAGGTTCCTCCTTGATGGGAGGAAATGCCTATGCGTCTATGCAACACAGATTCGCAGATAAACTGTCTTACATTCAGTCACCTATACGTCGTAATCCAGCTCGTATGGATTGCGGCGTTTTTGGTTTCGACAAAATTTGAGCATTTTCGCTGTCAACCTCCCGGAAAAATTTCATACTGTTGCTTTGGCGCGCCTGTTCTTTGTACGGGCGCGCTTTTTTGTACCCTTTTTTTAATCAGAAAGAGACTTAGACCTTATCGCTGCCGCAGCCCACCCTCTGATTTCGATTTTTTCCATCAACTCAAACATCGAAATTGGAGGAAATTACTATGAAGAAAATCAATCTTCGGGATTATTACCCGTATTATACACAGGACATGATCGTTGAGGTGCCGGATGAAGAAGCTTGCTTTGTTGCTTCGGGAATATATGTTGTTGGAAGAAGCCTATCGGATTCGTACATACCGCTATAAAGCATTTTACTCTCTGGATCGAGACGAAGGTATTGAGCGTGAGATATTGCAAAAGCCTCTTAACCCGGCAGAAATTTGGGAACAGCGCCAAATGACGGAGTTGATTTATAAAGGTCTTTCCAAACTTCCGGTAAAGCAGCGCCAACGAATCTATGCACACTTTTTTCTTGGCATGAGCAAAGCAGATATTGCCAAAGCGGAAGGAACACACAAAAGCCGGATCACCCGTTCTATCGAAGCCGGATTGCGTAGTCTGGAAAAATATTTCAAAGAAATTTTATAACAGACGGCAACTTTGCCCCTAAAAATGTACTGAATAGTAGAGGGACATATTCGGCGGGACAAGCTGGACGGGTGTGGTAAGGAAGCATATACATCCTCCCACCCCAACTGCAATATCAATTTGTCTGCCATGCCCCTTGCTTGTTCCTTGACAACCGAATATACGCTGTTACAGGTACTTCATTCTGTGTTCCGAGCGGCAGATGGGGCGGCGCGGTGACAGGCGGCCTAAGGAGGTGATGGATCCAGGCTGTCCGAGCGATAAACGCAACCTACGAAACCGGCTGTGGCAGGCCGGACGCGATAACGACGCAGATCATAATGGTACTTCTTCACAGCTTCCTAAAGACTTGGGGAGAGTTCCTGCGGCGTTTGCTTGCTCTGGCAAAGCGGCGGCGTATGCGGGACTATGATGCGGTGACGCTATCCGCAGCCTGTAACAGCCCCGTCCTTATAACAGAAGGACTTGCCGGGGTGCGTGGCAAATACGGCAGTAAAATCGAAATCAGATATAATGGGCCGGATTTATGTGTGTAATAACCATAGATCCGACCTATTCATGTGGTTTTGATAACACAGTTTTCAGAAGGGAGTTGATACTATGGAATTGAATACCATTGTCAGTGAAGTGGGTACACTGGTAGACATTCGGGATGTCTCTGTCAACAAAGAACTTTCCCGTGCTGAACGAATTGCAGAATTCGTTCAGCAAATCAAAAATCCATACCATTTTAAGTGTGGGCGTTTTACTGTACAGGCCAGCTTTTCTGCTGAAGGTGCTACCCTGGAAGAATGTATCAAAGGTATTTTGCGATAGCTGCAATTTTAAGAAAGGGGCTGACTTTTCCGTAAAAAGCATGGTAGAATAAGAATCGGAAAAGGAATTGAATATGGATTAACCACACTTCTTGAATTGCGGGGATTTTTCTGTGCAACGAAAGGAGTGTTTTTTTTATGCAGGTTTACAAAGCGATTAAGTACATCCGTCTTTCTTATACGGATGATAAAACAGTAGAAAGTGACAGCGTTGCTAACCAGCGGCGCCTGATCGATGACTACATAGCCCGACACCCGGAAATTGAGGTTGTGGCAGAAAAAAAATTGACGATGGTTATAGTGGTGTTTTGTTTGATCGCCCGGCATTTCAGGAAATGATGCGGATGATCGAACAAGGCGAAGCTAACTGCGTGATTGTCAAAGACCTCTCCCGCTTAGGTCGTGAGTACATAGAAACAGGCCGTTATATGCGCAGGGTATTTCCAGCCTATGGAGTGCGTTTTATCGCAATTAACGATAATGTGGACACAGAAAATGACGCTGCCGATGATCTCACGGTTTCTGTCAAAAACATTATGAATGAGGCTTACTGTCGGGATATTTCTGTTAAGACACGGAGCGCCCTGGAAGTAAAACGGCGCAGCGGGGATTTTGTAGGTGCTTTTACCATCTATGGTTATGTGAAAGTCGGCGATAAACACAAGAGCCTGGAAGTAGACGAATATGCTGCCAATGTTGTGCGGGATATTTTCAGAAAACGGCTGGAAGGATTCAGCGCTTCCCATATAGCGGATGAACTGAACCGATTAGGAATTCTTTCACCTTTGGCGTATAAGCGCAATCACGGAATGCCTCATGCAAAAAGGTTGGCTATACAGACCGAAAGGATTGCAAATGGTCTGCAACTACAATCATCCGCATTTTACAGGATGAAACTTACACCGGAACACTGGTCCAGGGCAAGCAGACAACGCCCCATTTCAAATTAAAAGAGCGTGAGGACAAACCTTCTACGGAATGGATTCGTGTGGAGGGAACCCATGAAGCGATCATACAAAAGCACGATTTTGATCTGGTGCAACGGCTCCGCAGGATTGACACAAGGACTTCTCCCAAATCGGATAAGGTTTACCTTTTTTCCGGTATTTTGATCTGCGGCTGCTGTGGCTGCCGTATGACCCGCAAGACGAACCGCTATAAAGATAAAGAGTATCACTATTATTACTGCCCGACCGGCAAAAAGAATGGCTGCACATCGTCGGTCATGCTGAAAGAGTCGGATCTGATTGAATGTGTGCAGGACAGTTTGAAAGGACATATTGAAAATGTTGCTTCTCTGGATGCCCTGCTGTCCAGTATCAGTCACGGAACGGATCAACCGGGAATTGGCACAGGAATATGCCGCACAGATCAGAGTAAATGAAAAGCGTGTAGCACAGACCGAGGGCTTTAAGGCAAAACTCTATGAAAATCTGGTGAGTGGAATTCTGACAAAGGAAGAATTTCTCTCTTATAAGCGAAAATACAATGCAGATATTGAACTGTTCCAAAAGGCAATCGCTGAATGGAACGATAAACTTACAGATGTATTGGAAAACCGAAGCGAACGAAATCGTTGGATCAACCATTTTATGAGATTTTCTACTATGGAGGATATTGACCGCCGGGCAGTCATGCAGCTTATCCGAAGCATACGGGTAATGGGTAAAGATGAACTGCATATTGAATTTAATTACCAGGATGAATATCAGAAAGCAATCTCTTTGGCGGAACAGATTGCTACAAAAAAATGAAGAAAGGATGGTGGGCTAAATGGCAAGAAAAAAAAGCAGAAAACAGACGGCGGCACCTATGCCGGCACCATCTTTATATGTACATGTAGCTCTGTATATCCGTCTTTCTGTGGAGGATAACAAAAAAAGCGGGGCTGCTCAGTAGAAAATCAAAAGCTGGTACTGAATGACTTTCTTTCAGATAAACCGGACTTCGTTGTGTATGATACCTATATCGACAACGGAGCGACAGGGACAAATTTTTCACCGCCCTGGATTTCAGCAAATGCTATCTGATATTGAAGCAGGCCACATTAACTGTGTGATTGTTAAGGATCTTTCCCGATTAGGGCGAAATTCTATTGACACAGGTTATTATATCGAACAGTATTTCCATGCTCATAATGTTCGTTTCATTGCTGTTACGGATCAGTTTGATACAGCGGATTCCGGAAATCTTCATGGCGGTATCATGCTGCCTTTGAAAAATATGATCAATGAAGCCTATGCTCTGGACATTGGACGAAAAATCAAAGCACAAGCGCGGCAGGCTATGAAAGACGGCGACTATGTTGGTGCACGGGCACCTTACGGTTACAGGAAAGATCCTGATAATTGCCATAAACTTCTGATTGATGAAAATACTGCCCCTGTGGTAAAACAGATTTTTGAATGGGCACATGAGCATGTGGCACTGAACCGGATTGTCCGCAATCTAAATGAGATGGGGCTTCCGGCACCGAGCCATTATAAAAAGGCCACTGGCGAAATTACCAGTCCGGGTCTGATTGGAAGCGGCAAATGGCAGACCCGTACAGTGATGAAAATTTTAGAAAGCGAAGTCTATACAGGCGATCTGGTGCAAGGAAAAACAAAGATTGTAGATCATCAGCAGGTCAAGGCTGGAGAAGATAATCTGATTATTGCAAAATGCACCCATGAACCGATCATCAGCCATGAGTTGTTTAATGCAGTTCAGGAATACAGAAAACAGATCTGTGAAGAAAGCAAAGCAACTCCAAAACGTCCCTACACACCAAACATTTTCAAAGGTAAAGTATTCTGTGCTGATTGTGGCAGAAGCCTTCACAGGCAACGCGCCGAGCGCCGGAAAGGACCCGACACTTACTGGTTCCACTGCCTTACAAACAGCCGGGTAGAAAAAGATAGCTGCAAAGGTGCGATGATACAGGAGAAAGAACTGATTTCTACTGTTACGGCTATTCTTGAAAAAGAGCTGACAGTTGCGCTGGGAATGTCGCTGCCACTCTTTCAGTTGGAGGCAAGACAAAAACAGGAAAAAGATAAGCTGAAAATTCAGATGTCGGCCAAACGGCAGGAAATTGAAAAAACACGCCGGCTGATCCGTGGCCTATATGAAAATTTTGTACAGGGTATTTTGACAAATGACGAATACTTTGAATTGAAAGCGGATTATGAACATGCTATCAATGCTCTGTCTGGTGAGATTGAAGTATTTGAAAAATCTATGGACTCCCTGGACAACCAGCTTGCCAGATACCGTGCAATGGAAAAGGATGCAAAAACACTGGCACAGGATCATGTGCTGACTGCGGAACTGATTGAACGGCTCATTGAACGAATTGAGATAGACCACGAGCGGAATATTCATGTGACCTTCCGTTTCAAAATGAATTTCAGGGAAAGGCGGTGGAACCGTGCGCAACTATGTGATTGCTCTTTATATCCGTCTTTCTGTGGAAGATTTCAAAACTGAAAGTTTGAGCATACCAAATCAAAAACTGATTCTTCGTGAAAAAGCTATGTCTCTGCCGGAATGGGATAACAGCGAGATTTTGGAATTTATTGACAATGGTCATACGGGGACAAACTTTGAGCGTCCGGCGGTGCAGGAACTTTTAACAATGGTTCAGGCCGGAAAAATCAACTGTATTATTGTAAAAGACCTTTCCCGATTTGGACGTAACAGCATTGAAACCGGCTATTTTATTGAGCGGGTATTTCCTCTTTACCACACCCGTTTTATTTCCGTCAGTGATGATTTTGACACAGCTAATTTCAAAGGTGATACCGGAGGGATTGATATTGCTTTCAAGTATCTTATCAGCGAGTGTTATAGCCGGGATATGTCCATGAAAACCAAAAGTGCAAAATACGCAAAAATGAGTCGTGGGGAATATCAGAGTGTCATCTGTCCTTACGGCTATCGCAAGAGTGCAGACGGACGTATGGAACCGGACGAGGATGTTGCCTCGAATGTGCAGATGATATTTCAATGGGCGTCTGAAGGCAACACCGCAGCCGAGATCACAAGAAAATTGTATGCCATGAATATCCCCACCCCTGGGGAATATCGCAAACTTAAAGGCAAGGACTATTACAATGTTTCCCGAACAAACGGCGTTTGGAGTACATCAACGGTCCTGCGTATTTTAGAAGATCAAAGATATATCGGTACCTATGTAATTGGCAAGAGAAAGGTAAAAGAGATTGGCAGCCGACATACACAGTTAAAGGATGAAAGTGAGTGGTTCAAAATACCGAACCATCATCCGGCTATTATAAGTGTGGATCTATTTGAAAAAGCCAATGCTTCAATTAAGCGTTTCTCTCTGTCAAATAAAAAACCGCGTGATTATCTGCTCCGCGGTAAGGTATTCTGTGGATGCTGCGATCATACAATGTCTCTACGAAATGGTGCGTGGTTTTATTGCCGTCATTCCGAGGTGGCTGAAACGCTTCCTTGTCATGGTGTGCGCATAAAGATGGCTGATCTGGAGCAGGTTGTATTTGAAACAATTCGGGCTCAAATGTGTCCGGCATTGGGAATTGACAGCAATAAGGATAATTTGGATTTACAGACAGTCCAGCAGGCCGAACATGAAGAAAAACTCCGTTCTATTCAAGACAGCAAGCGGCATCTTTATGAGCAGTATGCGCTTGGAGAGATTGATTTGGAAACCTATCGAACACGAAAAGCGGTTTATGACACGGAACTGGTACAAGCCAAAAATGTTCATGCTGTCATTACTGCACAGACAAAGCAGATAAAAAGTGATTATGAAATCAAGTTGAAACAACAGGAAATTATGCAGGAAGTCGGGAAACGCCAATATGCTGACAAAAGCTCTGATTGACCGGCTTATCAACAAAGTTTACGTCTTTCCAGGAGAGCGGATTGAGATTGAATATGCAACACAGGATTTCCTAGAAACAAAGGAATCTGAAAAGGAGGTATAACCGTGAACACCCATTTGAAACAGCTATGGGCAGCTATGAGGCTGCCCGAAAAACTTCAAAAAAAGTTATAAATTTTTTTGTCGTGGGCTTGACATACGGGTCTCAGACCATGAATTGAAATTTCAGAAATACCACATGCCTTGCAGTGTCTGGTTAGCACATCATTAACCGTAGAATTATAAATTTTTTTATCTCCGACAAAAATCGGTTGATCTTCTGGCAGGTTCTTTGTTAATTCAGAAAATTTTACTACAATCTGCCAGTCAATTTGTATTTTTCTTACAGAAGATTTATTTTTTGTTGGTAAGAACCCACCTTTCCCTTTATAATCCCACGTTTTGCTGACAGATAACGTCTGTCTGGCAAAATCAAAATCTCCGGGAGTAATCGCTAACGCCTCTGAAAAACGCATACCAGTTTTTGCAACCAATAAAATAAACCAATCCCAGTTCACTGCTTCTTTAATATCTAAATGTGCAATCAATGTATGAAGCTCAAACTGATTCAAATATTTTATTTTTTTTACTCCCGGAGATTTTCCTTTAATGATCGCTTTTCTGGTTGGATCGCGTTCGATCAGCCCTTCGTCTACTGCATCCAGTACTGCCCCTTTCAACTGATGATGGAAATCCAATGTAGTCTGTTTTTCATGATTTTTCGCATAATCATTCAACAATTTTTGATACGCAGTTCTCGTAAGTTCATACACTTTTAATTCCGGTGCCAGTTTTTCTACCCATTTCTGCGTCATCAAATATTTGTCCAACGTTGCTTCTCTGATTGCTCCCTTTTTTGTATACGTCAATCCACTGTCTGTAATACTCATAAAATAATTGTGCATTTTCTACAGGCTGTTGCATAAGTTTTTTTCCTTTCTCGAAATCACTTACGCTGATATAAACAATTATTCTCTCGTATTTCTTATCCTGCAATCGTCAGTAATGGCTTAATCTCCTCATCCAGTGTTTTTTTAATTCTGCCATACACTGGGTATAATATCTGAATTTAGGCAATGCTTTTTCATGTACATCCTTATAACTCTGATAATCAATCGTTGCTTTAATCACACTCTCATTCGGGATCTCACCATTCCGATAATGCAATGCAGCATACATCACATCATCTTTAGAAGCATACCAGGTAACACAAAAATCTGAGATTACTTTATTGATGCAATCAAGTTTCATATTTTCAACAATATTTAAAATAGACTGCCCTTTATACTTATTCTCATCCTGAGCTATCTCATTGATCAACTGAAGCATAATTTCTGCTACTTTGGGATTATCTTTCTGCATTTCTTCAACATATTGTTTTACTTCTTCAATTTGTTTCTGTCTTTCTTCAGGTGTAATAACTTCCGCTTCTTCGCTTGGCGTTACGATATTCTGAATCAGATTGATGATATACTCATAATCAATTTTGGTACTGCTGTATGCCATCAATTCATAATCCAAATCTATCGTATCATCTTCCTGGTGCTCCTTATCCAAATCGTCTTCCCCTTCTGCAAGTTTGATCTCTTCCAATGCATTTTTTATAAACACCGGCATACTTATCATACTCCTCTTCTGTAATTCCATAATCATCCAACATACTATCTTCATATTGCGTAAAAGATTTGAGCTGCGCAAACAAATGATCAAAGGTCTGGAACATCTTAACAAATACTTTTTTCTCTTTTATAGACATTGGTGTGACCTTTTCCGGTGTCTCGGCAGATACTTTCAATGCTGCCAACGCCTTCCGAAATGCCGGTTCAATTTCTTCCCATTCAGCTACCAGTGCTTTCTCTGTACTCCCTGCAGAATACAATTTTACGGCATTATCCACACTTTCTTTAAATAATTTAGGTGCCTGAAAAGTTACAATCTGTCCATAGGTTTTATTTTTGTCAAAAATACGATTTGTCCTTGAAAATGCCTGAATCAAATCATGCGGTCCCATCGGTTGTCTGTCAATAAATATTGTAGACATACATGGTGCATCAAAACCTGTCAGCAAACGATCTACCACAATTACCAGATCCAGCTGTTCATTCCTGCTCTTGAATTTTGCATCTTTTCGTGCTAATCGTTTATTCAAGTTTCCATTATATCCCTGAATCTGTGAAAGCTCATACTTTGTACCAAACATTTCATTATAATCATTTAAAGATTTCTGCATCTTCTCCTGATTGACATGTGATCCTTCTTCATTTTCTGTTACCGAATATGTGATGGCAAACTTCGGAAAATCAGGAAGAACCTGTTTGATTTTTTCATCAATTACAAGCGATGTTTCACCACTTTTAACTTTACACAAAAAAAGTTCATAATATTTCTGTGCCAGCTGAATCGAGCTTGTTGTAAGAAGTCCTTCATATGTCTTCCCTTTTCCATTCTGAAATCCCAATTTATAAAAAGACTTATTGAGAATAATATCCAACACTTTCAGCATATGAGTTTCATTATCATATACGCTGGCATTTGTCTCATCCTCAAGATTTTTTGCTCCATTATGCTCTACCTGAAATCCAAGCACAGCATTATCATGAATCGCATTTTGAATCGTATATTTATGAAGACGTTTTCCATATAATTCTTCTGTAGTACGAGCTAAATCCCCCATCTGTGGATACGGATTTTCAGCAAACCTGGGTGTTCCTGTAAATCCATACCAAAGTGATCTTCCAAAAAATTTTTCCAGTTCTCTTTTGGTCTTTGGTGTAACCGCTCTGTGACACTCATCTACTACAAATGCAATTTTCAGATTCTTGATCTTGTTATATTCTGTTGTTCCTTCCTGAAGTCTTTTACTAATCAGGATCTGCATTTTCTGAATCGTAGTAACGATCACCTGCCGATCACTGGATTTTAGTTTTTTCTTCAGATCATTCACATTGTCAGTCTCATCCACATCTACCAGATCATTATTTGCATATGCCTGAAATGCCATGGTTGTCTGTGCGTCCAGATCTTTTCGATCAATCAGGAAAATTGCTTTATCGATCGCCGGAATATCCATAAGCAAATTTCTGGTTGCTTTGTAAGAAGTCAGCGTCTTTCCGGAACCTGTTGTATGCCATACATACCCGGATTTTCCTGTCCTCGAAGCCTCCCTTATAGATTCAATTGCATGAATCTGATATGGACGAAGTAAAATCAACCTTTTTGCATCTTCATCTAAAACCGTATACCGGGCTATCATTTCATGCGCTTGTGGAATACGCAGGACACTCCTGGCAAAATCGATATAATCGGATACAGGATTATTCTCTGTATCAACCCAGCCGCTCATAAATTTCGGATTCAGTTCCGTATCACTTGCCGCTGCAAAGTATTTCGTATCTACTCCATTGCTGATCACAAACATCTGAACTGCAGAAAAAATTCCAGTAAATTTCCCCTCACTGATATACTTTTTTATCTGCCAGAAAGCATCCATATATGAATGCTGACGATTTTTCAATTCAATATGTATCATCGGAAGCCCGTTAATCATTAGCGTAACATCAAATCTTCTGTCCCTTTCTGCTATACTCTCTTCATCGTCTGACTTTAATGCACTGTACTGATTGATTACCTCATAAACACTGCTTCCCCCCGCAATGTGTTCATGATTCATCACAACTAAATGCAGCCTTTCCGTATCTCGTTGTACATGAACCATCACTTTTCCATTTTCACCAACCAACCACTCACCTGCCTTATAAAAAGAAGAAAACTGCAACTGATTCTTCACCTGTTCAAACTCTGCATCCGACAAAGCTTCTCCATTCAGGCGATCTTTATTATTCTGTTCCAGAATATACTTGAAATTTTTCCAAAGATCGTCCTCCGTCTTTAAATCTTCCCGGTAAGTCCACTGAGACTCTCCATAAATCAATTGCTCTATTAACTTTTTTTCGATTATTTTCTCCAATTCTGGCATTTCCGTTCTCCTTTTTACGTTTATTAGAGTTTTTTTGTTTGGTTGAACGTGCATATATGATAAAAATACTTCTGCTGGTGAAGAGTGATGAGATGGTCAAGGGAATCAAAATATGCACCTATCTTCTTCTGTTCGCCTAAAGATGGCATCTTCATTTCGCACTGAATAAGCTTATCATAATAAAAATAAAGACGCACACTTCCTTCCTGTAATCTTTCAATCCATTTTGGAAAATGCTCAGACTTAAACCAATGCCAAAGGAATCTATCGTCAACATAATCAGCTGTCTGAAATACCTCGTAAAGCGAGCTAACTATTACATTTTCAGTGCCTGTATAGTATCCAATCGAGCCAACATTTATTCTGGCAGGATTATATGCAAATGAATTCGGAGGGACAATATTATAGGCTTTTGTATCAAACATCTGCCATATATCCAAAGTCATCATGTGCTTCTTTTTTGAGAAATAAAGCCTCTATCGTTTGTTACTGCATAGCACTCTAAATCGAGCCCTTCTCTATTTTTTACAGCTACATTTTCAACGAACTCCGAGAACTTACGCTGTTCCCAAGCGAAAATGACTTCCGTATGCAAGCCAACATGACTTACGCTGGTGAAGGGTGATAAGGTGGTCGAGGTTCTGAAAATATTCTCCAATCAGTTTCTGTTCTTCATGATTAGGGCAGTCAATCATAAGGGATGTAACTATACTTCCCGAAAGATTACCCTGTCCTCCCTGAAGGTATGTGCCAATGATATTTTCCTTACTTTTTCTAAGCCATTGCATGATAAAAGCAGCATCATAATTCTCATGAGGTTTGATATCTAAAATAGCTTGGTTAATCGCTCCATCTAGCCGTGCAAGCCCTGTCTCACCACTTGTAGCACCATAAAGCGCATATAGAATGTCCCCTTTATTGACCATCTTTGCCGAAGAATTTTTCAAGCCTTCGTCTGTTAAAAAGAGTTCTGTTGAATCACTGTTAACTTCTGCGGATCTGATAAACGGAATATCTCCTCCATAATATTCTGACTTCCCTGCTGTAGGTGTTCCTCCAGAGTACGAATCAGATATTTCCCCCAACTTACGCTGTTCCCAAACATATGGATCATATTCTTTCTCTCACCATCATCAAAGCGTAACCAAGTAGATTTTGACCTTGCCATTTCGTCCAATCAAGCCGGTCTGGGTCATGCATTGATAAACCAATCCCCCATATCCGATCTTTCACTGCACACTCTGCCAGAATTGCTTTTCCCGTTTTTTTCAATTTTTCCCGCAATTCAGAATTTTGTGAGAACTTCGCCAAGAGTCCCTCATAAACAATAATCTGTCGAACACCATTCCACATATTTTCGTCATATCCAGTCACATTCCTTCCAAAAGCCTTGATCTTCGCACAGTCCTCCGTAGCAAGAATCTGCTTTGCAACCTTATCATCCTTAAAGCATACTGCCTTACTGTACATCATATACTGTTCCATTGAAGAATACCCAATACCATTAATAGAAAACGTAGATGGATACCAGTTACTCAGGTATCCATTTTCTTCATTTTCGTTATGAAAACAAACTATTGCCATTATACCACCCCAACTTTTTTCACTGCCAAATCAAGTTCCAGGTCATGAAGTCCTGTATAAGCTTTTTTCAAAAAAGGAAACCGGAATTTTTCTAACTACCTCCGCACTCGGTAAGTTATAATACCACTGATAATAGGCATAGAATTCACCAATCCAAAATGGCATGAATCCTTCCAGCGCATTGCCATCTCTCAAATGATAGTTTTCTGTTTTATTAAAATAATTCCAAAGATCCTTTGCATCCATCGTATTGACATAAGCTTGGGCTTCATCAATACTTTTTCTTGTTTTTTACTTGCCATATAAGTATTGATAAATTCCTCCGTATCCTTATCAGGATACGTCTGTGCAATAAAATCAAAGAGCTTTCCTTGATTTTCTACCACATCATTTAAATACTCCTCTGCGTATGCTCGCATTATCATCACCTCAAAATAAAGTACTGAATACTTTTGTAACCTTATTTGCATCAGAGTCAACAAGATCACGCATATTTTTTCTAGCCATCACGTCTCTCTGATTATATCTATCATTAAACTCAGCATATGGAACAATACGCAAGTCATCGCTCTTCTCCGTCAGATTCGCATACGCTTTTTCTGATTTGATGCAATACTGGATTCCCAAACCACCCAGTGAAAGAAGTTCTTCAAGAATATCGATATCAATATTATCCCGAACAAACTCCTTCGCAATATAAAAAATAAGACGCATTTGCTCTCCACCCTCGAATAACGTCATATTCGTTTGTATCTACTCCATATTTTTCAATAAACTTTGCTGCAAGCATGCGATATCGTTTAGAATCCGCTGCATCCCTATGCTTCATCAATTCAGCAAGCCATGAAAGTACATCCTTCTGCTGAAAATCTAAAATTATTAATCCATCTGTTTCAAGTTCGTACTTGTGAACCCAGCCATTTATCTCATTTGGTCGACAAACCGCCCACTCTTTAGCAAGTTCAATACTTTCTGTAAGATAAAAACCTTTTCCATAATCGTGTTTTTTCATCCCCACCACCGTATTTCGGCACGACAACCCGGTCCGGAGTCCCGTGATAAAGAATTATTTTTCCCATTTTCTACGTTCCTCCCTTATACAAACATCTTTTCAAGCATAAATTTCTTGATATTTTGGAGATTTTCTAACTCTCGCTGGTGAAGAGTGATGAGGTGGTCGAGGTTCTTAAAATAGTCACTTATTTTTTGTTGTTCTTCTACAGATGGAAGCGTTAGTGTCACATCCAAAATACCCTTCTGTTGTCATACCTGTGAGAGCAGTTTGTGTCGATACGCTGACAAGATATTTTCTTATGTCGTGAAGATAATTTAATTCCAACGTTGCCACATGAGAATTGACAATATTTTTATCCAATTTTACTCTTCTTGTATGCCATGCAAACGCACTGCCTGCGCCATTTTTCCCCACGCAAACTGTTCTTGCAATCCCTTCCGGTACAAGTGACGATTCTCCATAGAGAATATCGTTTTCGTCTAATACGAACTTGTCATCATTGACTGGCCCTAATCGATAAATTTCTCCATCGAAAATGTCTCTGTCATATATATTCCCAACGCCAATTACGTTAGTGCCTTCGCCATAATCTTCTTTACTAATATAGATCCCTGCATTATGGTCAATAACCAAATCTCCCAACTTACGCTGTTCCCAATCATCAGTAAATCCTGAAAATCGAATTTCTGGAACTTTTTTCCCATTTTGCGGAAACATTTTTTGAAGCATATATTTTTTCAGCCTTTTTGTTTCATCACACTTTCGCTGGTGAAGAGTGATGAGGTTGTCGAAGTTCCTCAAAATACTCTCCAATTTTAATTCTTTCATTAACATTTTGCGGTAAAGCCAAATCAATATTTTTTAATTCAGTTTCAGTCATCGTAGGAACTGCACCACCAATTTTCACAGCAGCAATCTGTTTTTGAACTGGTGAAGAAGTTAATACCACAGATAATATCTTTTGCAAATTTGATTCAACTTTAATTACAACCACCTGTGGATTTACTGTGCAATCTTCTTCAATACCAGTAACTAAAGCACTTTTACCAAGTGTAGAACCAGTTTTCACAAATAAAATATTTCCCTTTTGAACCATTATCTCAGGAGACTCATTATATTTTTCTCTCGTAATGTATGTATTTTTTACTCCAATTGTTAATTGATTATCAACTATATTTGTTGGACTGAATGTAAGAATTCCACCAGCTTCTTTAGTTATAATATCTTTTTCAGTATATCCTCTAAAGCCAATTCGTCCATTCATCTTACAAATATCCCCCAACTTACGCTGTTCCCAATCATCCTGATATCCTTTAAATCTAATTATAGGTTTTGCCATATCCATTACCTCTCCATCCTTCCAATCAGCTCATTTAATGAAGACATAATAGCCTCATCTGATGATGTCAGCTCTTTTAAAAGGGATACAAATTCTCCATGCACCTGTTTCAGCTCATCATCCGTTTTTTCCATATCTTTTAAAAAGTGCATCAAGATCGATTTCTTCTTCTTTCTCAAAATTATCAACATATCGCGGGATATTCAAATTGAAATCATTTTTTTCGATCTCGTCAAAGCTTGCTACAACTGCTTCTCCTTCTACAGTTTCTCTCTTGCTGTATAATGCAAGCACTTCATCAATATGGGCATCCGTCATCTCGTTTTGTTTTTTGCCTTTATTAAATTTCTTAGAGGCATCAATAAACAGTACATCCCGTCCATCTCTGTGTTTCTTTAACACAATAATACAAGTCGGAATGGACGTATTATAAAATAAGTTTGCCGGAAGACCGATTACCGCGTAAATATTGCCGGAGCGCAACAATTTCTCTCTGATTTTTCCCTCTGCTGCTCCTCTGAAAAGGACGCCATGCGGAAGCACAATTGCCATTGTCCCACTGCTTTTCAAATGATACAATCCATGCAGTAAAAAAGCATAATCTGCTTTTGATTTTGGTGCCAGTACACCATAATCACTGAAACGCTCATCCTGTAAAAATCCTGCCGCCGCGCTCCATTTTGCAGAATAGGGCGGATTCATAAGAACCATATCAAAATCCGTTTCTTCTCCAGTCGGCCAGTCTCCATCCAGTGTATCACCGTTTCTAAGCTTTTGGTTCTCCGCTGCAATTCCATGTAAAAACATGTTCATTCTTGCCAAATTATATGTCGATGTATTCAATTCCTGTCCGTAATACTTAATATACTTTGGCTTAGCCGCATACTTTTTTGCATTTAATAGGAGCGATCCTGATCCCATACACGGATCATACACAGACAGTCCAATCTTATCTTCCTGTCCCGAAATAGCGATTCGTGTCAGGATTTTCGATACAGCTTGGGGCGTATAGAATTCTCCTGCTTTCTTTCCAGTTTCAGATGCAAACTGCCCAATCAGATATTCATATGCATTCCCAAGTATTTCTGCATCTGAATTCAGTAAATCAGCTTTATCAATTTCTTTTATAAGACTGGCAACTGTATCGCTCTGTTTCTGATCTCCTGTACCCAATCGATTGGAATATAAATCAATATCAGCAAACAAATCAGCAAAAATAGGATCACTCTGCTCAATATTGTTGAAGCCTTTTTGCAACTGCTCCCGGTTAAAAGAATTATTTCTTGCTTCCTCTGCAAAATGCGTATATGTAAGCTCTGGTTCCATCATATAATGGCATTCTTCTGCAAGCTGTTTTTTTAATTCTTCTGAACTTTCTTCGTCATTCAGTGCCTCTTTGTATGCCTCTACTGCATCCTTCAGTGTAGATGGTTTTTCATCGTAAAGCAGATCATATACCTTGATCAGGAAGGAATCAGAAAGATATTTATAAAACACTATCCCCAGCAGATAATCTTTATACTCATTTGCGTCCATTTTTGAACGCAAGATGTCTGCCCCACTCCATAATACACTAATCAGATCTTTACTATTTTCAATTTCTGTCATTTTCTTTCCCTCACATGCGTTTTATCTCTCAAACGTTTTACTTTTTATGATGCCAGAGTCGAAAGAGCTAAGCTCACTTGAGCTTCCTCATAGATAAGTGAAAGTCTTTTTATCCGACATCTTTTTATCATTGTAGCACATTCCCTGTTCCTTGTCAGGAAACAAAAATGCAGTGCTGTATAACACACTGCATTTTTTCTTTCCAAAATACATTTTTACTTTTCCACGATCACCGGTGCAGACAAAATACCTACCTTCTGCAGCACATATTCCTCCGACCAGTCATCATCCTGTGTGCGCCAGCTGCCGGGATTCAGGAATCTGTCATCCTCTCCAACCATATGGACTGCGCCAAAGGTATTGACGCGGTTTCCAAACAACACCAGATCGATCGAATCAGCCTGTCCAACTTCCAGATCATAGGGTGCAAATGTCGTTTCACCCAACCGTTTTCCATCCTTTTCAACTGCAACGAGTGCGCCGCGATAATGAGGAATATGTACAACAGCGCCATTTGCTCCGATCGATACCGGCAGATGATAGGTAATATTCCCACCATAAAAAGGAAGTCCCTGGGGTACGATATTCCCAAAGCTTAACGCTCTGACAGGTGCTGTCACAACACCGGCTCTACCTTCGATACGCACGCCAAAATCACCGAGGAGATAACACCATTCGAGACCGATTCTGTGCGTGAAAGGAACTGTCGCTTCCACTATATTTGTGCCTTTCTGAAGTGTGCCGATTTCGATCGTCCCGATACAGTGATCCGTATACCAGCCGGACACCTTTTCGTTCACTGTTTTCCCATTCAGTTTTACAGATGCATGCTCCGCTTCTTCCAGTGCCAAACGTACCGGTACTTCCACTTCACTTTCTATCGTAAAGCGAAGTGTCGCAAAATGTTCCGTCTTTTCCTCCGGCAATACCCATGGCTGGGTAACTTCTCCGCCGCGCGCCGGGAAACCGAGCTGACTGCGCAGGACATTGTCTGCCCGCAGCAGCTCCTGTGCAGGCTGATATTCTCCGTCGTCCATACAAAATTCCGCACGATTCAAAAGAAGAACGTTCGGCTCACTTAAAGTAACAGCAACACGATTCGGAAGGGCTTTCGGCGCTGCGCCGGACGCAAGGAGCTGTTCCCGGAGGGCTGCAGCTAAAGAAGAATCGCCGCATGCTGCGCAGCTTTCTGCCGTGCTGGATGCGCCAGATACCGCCTGCATCGCGCCAGGCACGCCAGTTGCTTGTGTTGCATCGTTCGCATCAGCCGCCTGCACGCTGCCGCTCGTCTCGCCCACCGGCATCAGCTTTAACAGCAAGCTGCTCTGATTATAAAAGATATGATTTACAACCGTCTGCGCCCCTCTTTTTGCTGTCTTCACATCCCGGATTCTTCCGGTCATGGTATCGTATTCTTTCACCGTGAACCTGCCGTTTAACACGATGTTCACAGGATCCTTTTTCACAAAATCCGGATTTCCTGCAGGCTCTCCCACTGCAATAAACAGCCAGCTGCAGTCCTGATCTATGCGCAGCTGATAGATGTAATGGTTTGTCAGGCTGCCCGTCTCATTTTCCAGGCGCAGTGTGCGATACGGCTCAACCGCTTCCAAAAGCGCCGCTTTTTCAAAGACGATCTGTCTGGAAAGGGCTGCAAGCTCTGCTCCATCGTTACTGGGCACTGCATCGGTCATAGTCGGTGCTTCTCCCATCAGGATCAGCTTACCGCCCGCTCTTGCAAAGGTTTTCAAACGTTCTATTGTCGTACTGCGCAGCGTTTCACAGCCGGGAATGATAACAGCATCATAGGACATTCCACCGACCTTCAGCGGGTTTCCTGCTTCCGTACACAAATCAGGCAGAAGCGATTCATCCAGAAAGTCAAAGTCACAGCTGCCAAACAACAGCCAGCGGGTCACATTCTGGAACCGTTCCTCCATCTGCTCCCGAATCGATCCGGTCTGGGACTCCGGTCCCCAGTGAAGCCAGTAGCTTTCGATTGGATGGATGACGCCGACACGCACAGCTGCCTTCCCACGTGTCATGGCTGTGTTTACTCTTGCAAAATGATCTTCAACTGTTTTATATTCCTTACACCACGGCGACTGATAATTGATGCTCGCCGGATAATCACGCTTTGCCTCCCCCTTCATAGAAACCCAGGACAGATGCGGCACACGCAGTGTAATGCCCAGCGCCGCCTGCCAGTCTCCCTGCAGCTTATGGCGTCTGAAATCAAAGCTCCAGCTCGTTACACCATAAAGCTCGCTCATTACGCCTTCACGCCCAAACTGATGAGATGCAGACTGTGCCTGCTTTGCCGTCGTGTATTCATGGCTGTCACACAGCATGTCGATACCGGGCAGTTCAAAGCTTCTGTACGCACGCATCGCCTCGCCCAGTGCTGCAGTCTGACTGCGCAGTGTGGGCTCTTCCATCATATGTCCGGTCAGCGCGATATTATGCTTTTTGCACCATGCTCCCACATTGTCTGCAAACGCGCGGGTAAAACGCTCCGTCACATGATCATGATAATGATACCGGATCGTGGAAACGCTTCTGTCTGCTTTTTCCCAAATCAGCTCAGGGAGCTTTTCCAGAATATCCTCCTGATACATTTCCTGATAGGTCTGAGCAAAATCCTCTGTCCAGGGCAGGATCACATCCCGTTTTTCCTGCGGAAACTGCAAAAGTGTTTTATGAGAGAACTGCGGCTCATCCGTAAAGATCGTCGGCACAGTTTTTCCAAACTCGCCCCCGATCTCCCTTGCGTAAGCCTCGTGGGTGATTTCCAGGAAACGATCCATTGCCGCTTTGTCCAGCGTATTTACATAGGTCTGATGGTTGTACCAGGTGCTCGGCAGCGGGCGTTCCAGATAAGCATACCAGCAGGTTCCCTGGGGCTGCATGCCTTCCTCCAGTTTTTTACAGGAAACCAGATAACCCTTTTCGTCCAGAACGACATCGTAAACCTCAAGCAGCCTGCCATTTAAGGTTCTTGCTGCTCTCGCACTGGAATCTGTCTGCAGCTGTGCCTCTTCCCCTGCTTCATAAGGCTTGTTTGTAAACAGAAGATACTGCGCACGGTATTTTTCCTCCTTCGTCACAAGACCTCCCGCAAATCCGGATGGCCAACGATCCTCATCATACAAATAAACCTGTAGGTTTTCCTGCTTTGCTTTTGCCAGGCAGCCCTTGATCCGATCCATAAATTCCTCGCTTAAATACGGTGTTTCCAGACCGGTACGCGGATGCAGATGTGCACCGCCAAAGCCCATCGACTTTAAGACCTCCATCTGTCTGTCGAGTTCTTTTTGATCCAGCATCGTATTCCACGCCCAAAAGGGAGCTCCCCTATACTCCGCTGTGGGCTGTTTAAACAAGCTGTCTTCCAGTTTCTCTGCCTGATTCTTTTGTACAGCATTTAACCGCTCCTCCTCTTATGTTTTCCCCTTTATCTTTATCGCTTATTTCTGCTGCATTTTTCTGATCGCTTCCAAAATGGCAGCATACGCTGCTTCCGGACTGCCGCAGGATGAAACTGCGCATTCCATTGGACATAATCCGGTATTTTGACGATTTCGGATGTTCTCTGTCAGTTCGTCTGCTTCTGCAGGTATGTTGTATTCCGTCAAAAGCTCTTTCGCACCCCTGCTCATCACAGGTGCATACACCCCGACTGCTCCAAGCTTCACATATAAAAATGCTGCCGCGCGTCCGACGATTTTATCCGCCGCGTAAAATCCGTTCAAATCCTTCCCCTCCCGGATGCGTGTCAGCAGCGGACGCAGACCTGCTTCCTTACTGGTCAGAAGCTCGTCGCCCCTGCACCAGACACAGGTATAATTTCCCTGTGCAAAAGTTTCCTTTGCTTTCTTCATTGCCTGATTCATCTCTGCTGTTCCTCCCCTGCCTCTTTGCTCAAGAGGCATACCATTTCTATATGTGCGTCATTGTCCAAACTCAAGCTCATATCTTCCGCAATGATTGGAGCTTGAGCTGGTTTTCCGTATCCTCGATTTTATCATACATCTTGTAAAGCCGGTCATCAAGGTCTGCTTTGCGTTTCATGTAGTGCTTATCATCCGGGTCGAGGGAATCAATCTCCTTCATCAGTCGTGCCTTTACGGAATAACTCTGCCGAAGCTGCTTTTCATGCGCCGCGATCTCCTGCTCAATGGCAGAGATATCCACCTTCATGCTGATCTTTTCCTGCATCATGGCGGCGAACTTCGGATTGCTTACCAGCTTTACGATAACCTCTACAACAGTGCTGTCCGGCAGCTCTTCATTTTTTCTCAGGGTGCTGCGGTAAAGCGCACTGGTGTACTGGGTACCACGATCGTAGTGAAGCACTGCACCTCGAATAAGCGTTACAGCGGCTTTTGAAAAATCTGTATTGATTTTTCTGCGCGAGGTGCTATAATCGGTATATACCGAAAACAAGAGGAGGAAAGCGTCCATGCCAAGACCGCCACGGTGCCGTCGGATTTGCGGAATACCAAAGATCGATGCATTCTACCCCAGCGGATGTGAGGATGCCGAGCCGATCCTGCTGACGCTGGACGAGTACGAGGTCATTCGGCTGGTTGATCTGGAGCGGCAAACCCACGAGCAGTGTGCCGCACAGATGGATATTTCCCGCTCTACCGTGCAGGAAATTTGTGAAAGCGCACGGCGCAAGATCGCAGCGTGTCTTGTCCACGGGAAGCCGCTGCACATCACCGGAGGAAACTACCGCATCTGCGGAGGACAGGAGGCAGCCCGCTGCGGCCGCTGCGGCCGGATGCAGAGAGCTAACGCAGAAAAATCCAACAAAAATTGCAAAGGAGATTCCATTATGAAAATTGCAGTTACCTATGAAAACGGTCAAATTTTTCAGCATTTCGGTCACACAGAACAGTTCAAGCTTTATGAAGCTGCGGACGGCCAAATTGTTCATGCGGAAGTTGTTGATACCAACGGCAGCGGTCACGGTGCACTGGCAGGCTTTCTGATGCAGCACGGCGTGGACACTTTGATTTGCGGAGGCATCGGCGGCGGTGCACAGGCGGCTCTGGCCGAAGCGGGCATCAAGCTCTACGGCGGTGTCAGCGGAGACGCTGACGCGGCGGTAAACGCATTGCTCAGCGGAAATCTGGGCTACAATCCCAATGTTCACTGTGACCACCATGACCATGCGCACGGCGAGGCTGGTCACACCTGCGGTGACCACGGCTGCGGCAAGCATAGCTGCCATTGATATGGAACGCACACTGACACAACTTCCGTTCTGGTCATCCTTGGCCGAACACGAAATGGAGACGCTGCGCCGAAGTGCCTTTGTCCGCCCTTATGAAAAAGGTGCGTTCGTACACAGCAGCGACAACGAATGTCTTGGAATGATGTTCGTCCTTTCCGGCGAGATCCGCACCTATCTTCTCTCTGCTGAGGGGCGGGAGGTAACGCTGTTCCGCCTGTATCCGGGCGAACTATGCGTGCTTTCCGCCTCCTGCGTGATCAGTCAGATCACCTTTGATACGCAAATGACTGCCGGAATGGATACGGACGTTCTGATTATCCCTGCAAATGTCATTGCTGCACTCAAGGAGAAAAATCTCCATGTCCGCTGTTTTCTCTATGAACTGGCAACGAAACGGTTTTCTGATGTGATGTGGGCGATGCAGCAGATCATGTTCAAGGGATTGGATCGGCGGCTGGCAGAATTTCTCCTTACTGAAGCGGAGCGTACCGGCTCCGACACGATACGCATGACCCATGAGCAGATTGCCCAGCACATCAGCTCGGCACGGGAGGCAGTGGCACGGATGCTCAAAAGCTTCTCGGAGGACGGACTGGTGGAGCTGAAGCGTGGTGCAATCACGCTGCGGGATAAGAACAGACTAAATCGTCTAAAATAAAAAGGAATGTGACTTCGTCACAGAAGAAAATCATAGATTTGCTACAATAAAAGCAAAAAAAGGGAAGGAGTATCCACCATGAAAGAAACGAAATACGCAGGAACTCAAACAGAAAAAAACCTGATGACTGCCTTTGCCGGTGAGTCCGAGGCACGCAACAAGTACACCTATTTTGCATCCAAGGCCAAGAAGGAAGGCTTTGAGCAAATCGCGGCACTGTTCCTCAAAACCGCTGACAATGAGAAGGAACACGCCAAGCTGTGGTTCAAAGAACTGAACGGCATTGGCGACACCGCAGAAAACCTTCTCTCCGCCGCTGAGGGTGAGAACTACGAGTGGACGGATATGTACGACGGCTTTGCCAAAACCGCCGACGAGGAGGGCTTTCATGAGCTGGCGCAGCGCTTCCGCCTGGTCGCCGCCATTGAAAAGCACCACGAGGAGCGATACCGCGCCCTGCTGCACAATGTGGAGACAGCGCAGGTCTTTGCCAAGAGCGAGGTCAAGGTGTGGGAGTGCCGCAACTGCGGTCACATCGTCGTGGGGGAGAAAGCCCCGGAAGTCTGCCCCGCCTGCAACCATCCCCAGAGCTACTTTGAAATTCACGCGGAAAATTATTAAAGAAAAGAGAATCATCATAGAGCAGAAGTTTTACCTTTGCAAGCATTGCGGTAATATCATTACCAAAATCAAGGACATCGGCGTTCCCGTCATCTGCTGCGGCGAGCCGATGAGCGAGATCGTTCCCGGCACCACCGATGCCGCCGTGGAGAAGCATGTCCCCGTCTGGACGGTGGAAAACGATATCGTCCATGTCAAGGTCGGCTCCGTGGAGCATCCCATGCTGCCGGAGCACTACATCGAGTGGGTATCTCTCCAGACCAAGCAGGGCAATCAGCGCAAGGAGCTGCATCCCGGCGAAAAGCCGGAGGTCTGCTTCGCCCTCTGCGAGGGCGATGAGGTCGAAGCGGTCTACGCCTATTGCAACCTCCATAGTCTGTGGAAAGCGTGATTCATCTTTCAAAAATCCGGTGCTTTTTTGAGCACCGGATTTTTTTATCAATGTGACCTCGTCACAGAAAAATGCTTTGCCCTGCGGTATGATAAATCCACAATCAAGAAACAGGAAAGAGGTGGCGAACATGAAAATCAAGCTCAATCCCGATCCGGAGATTGTCAATACCATCAGAGAAGGACTCAAGCGCACCGGCGGATACTGTCCCTGCCGCAGGGAGCACACAGAGGCAACCAAGTGTATGTGTCAGGAGTTTAAGAATCAAATTGCAGATCCCGGCTTCGAGGGATTTTGCCACTGTATGCTCTATTACAAATCCTTGAAGAATTAAGGGAGGAATGCTATGCTGCTGGGTCTGATCGTTATGGTGCTCTACAAGCCCCGCACATGGTGTGCCTTTTGCCCGATGGGAACCATGACACAGGGTATTTGCAAGCTGAAAGACAAAGAATAATTAGAGATAACAGAAAGGAGTCTTTCTCATGGCTGAACTGAAAATTACTGCTGCAAATTTTGAAAATGAGGTACTGCGTTCCGACAAACCCGTTTTGCTGGATTTCTACGCAGACTGGTGCGGGCCGTGTAAAATGCTCGCTCCCATACTGCATGAGCTTGCCGAAGAAAAAAGCGGCACACTCAAGGTGGGCAAGGTCAATGTGGATGAACAAATGGATCTGGCAATACGTTTTCAGGTATCCAACATCCCGATGCTGGTCGTATTCAAGGATGGGAAACCTGTTGCCAAATCGGTTGGCTATCGGACTAAGTCGGAGATCGCCGCAATGATGGAGGGCGCAAGATGAAAGTTGTGATCGTAGGCGGTGTGGCGGGCGGTGCTTCTGCCGCCGCCCGCATCCGCCGTTTGGATGAACACGCTCAGATCATCATGATCGAGCGCAGCGGCTATGTGTCCTATGCCAACTGCGGCCTTCCGTATTATGTGGGTGGTGTGATCAAAGAGCAAGAAGAACTGACACTGCAAACTCCGGAGAGCTTTTGGGACCGTTTTCGCATTGATGTACGAGTACAGCAGGAAGTAACTGTAATCAATCCCGCAGAGAAAACCGTTACTGTCCACGCACTGGACAGCGAGAAGATCTATATAGAAACCTATGACAAACTGCTTCTTGCCCCCGGCGCAAAGCCGACGGTACCTGCGCTCTCCGGTGTCAGCAGTGAACGTGTTTTCACGCTGCGCACCGTGGAGGATACCCTCCGCATTAGGCGCTTTGTAGAGGATCAGAAGCCGAAAACCGCTGTTTTGGCCGGCGGCGGTTTTATCGGTCTGGAAATGGCGGAAAACCTTGTGGAAATGGGCGTTTCCGTCACCATCGTCCAGCGTCCAAAGCAGCTATTAGCGCCGCTGGATACGGATATGGCGAGCTTTGTCCATGCGGAAATGCGCAGACACGGTGTGGCTCTGCGGTTGGATGAAACCGTCACCGGATTCCGACAGGACGGAGATTCCGTGCTGACGCTGCTGGAGGAAAGTGAGCCGCTGCGCTCCGACATGGTGCTGCTGGCCATCGGCGTCACGCCGGACACCCATCTGGCAAAAGAGGCCGGACTTGAGCTGGGCATCCGGGGCAGCATCGCTGTCAACGAGCGGATGGAAACCTCCGTGCCGGATATCTACGCTGTGGGCGATGCCGTAGAGGTCACCCATTTCGTGACCGGCCAAAAAGCATTGATCTCGCTGGCGGGGCCTGCCAACAAGCAGGGGCGCATTGCCGCCGACAACATCTGCGGCGGAAACAGCCACTTTCACGGCTCTCAGGGTTCGTCTGTTCTGAAATTGTTTAGCTTGACCGCGGCCTCTACGGGGATCAATGAAAAGGCGGCGCAGGCAGCAGGGATTGCTTACGACAGAGTCGTACTTTTCCCGGCATCCCACGCTACTTATTATCCCGGCGCACAGTCTATGGCAATGAAGGTCCTGTATGAAAAAGAAAGCCTGCGGCTGCTCGGTGCGCAGATCGTTGGCAGCGACGGCGTGGACAAGCGCATTGATGTACTGGCAACGGCCATTCGTGCAAAAATGACAGCTCTGGAGCTGACGGAGCTTGACCTTTCCTATGCGCCACCCTATTCCTCTGCCAAAGATCCGGTCAATATGGCCGGTTTTATGATCGAGGATTTGGAAAACAGGAAGGTACGGCAGTTCCATTGGAAAGATGTTGAGGACTTACCTTACGATGGCAGTGCAACGCTGCTGGACGTCCGCACGGCGTGGGAGTATCAGCGGGGCCATCTGGATGGCTTTCGGAACATTCCCTTGGACGATTTGCGGGAGCATTTGGACGAATTAGAGCAGGACAAGCCTGTTTATGTGAATTGTCAGACCGGGCTTCGCAGTTATCTGGCCTGTCGGCTTTTGACGCAGCACGGTTTTACCTGTGCTCATCTCTCCGGCGGATACAGCTTTTATCAGGTCGTAACACAAGAGCGGCAGACAACGCAGAGCACCTATCCCTGTGGAATGGAGAAGCTATGAGTGAAAATCGCAGGTATCAGGAAGTCATGCTGCAATACCGCTGCGCACTGAAAGCACTTGAAAGTCGGTTGGAAAACAAGAAGCACCTGCCGATAAATGCTGAAGTCGACACTGGGCTGAAAGAGTGCGCCGATTCCACCACAGACTCAGAGAATGGAACAGCAAACTGGGACATCTACTGCACCTCTTAACATAATACATCGGATATAAAAGGACAAGCATCCATTTTAGATGCTTGCCCTTTTATATCATCAGCTAAATCATTCCAAAATGCTTCCAGCCGCTCTGTTCCAGAACATAATCCTAGATTTGTCCATAGATTGCCAGTTCTCTTTTATCCTACATCATTTCTTCCACATCAATGTTGATATGTGTTACCGGATTTCTCAGAACTAAGAGGCACACTGTTTCGACTGTTGTTTCAGTTTCCAAGGGAAGTTCTTTCACTTCCTCGCCATCAATAGGCACAGGGAAATTGAATACAATCTTCTTTATCCAGCTTCCGTCTTTTCTCTTTTCCGGGAACATCTCAATTCGCTCGATAAAGGCTTTCATAAACTCTTTCTGTTCTGCTTCCGTTGCGGAATGGTAGACTTCATCAAATGCCAGTAAGAGCCGATAAATGTTATCGCCGGATATTTTCTCCTGCTGGATACTGCGTATCTGACTTTGCAATTCGCCAATCTGAACTTCGATTTCCTCTATCGTATCATACTGCTCATCATATCGGCGCTGCAAATCCAAAATCTTTTCTGTCATAGTGGGCATCATTGATGTCCAAGGTGTCCATCTGACGCTCCAAGCGGCTTTTCGTTCCAAAGGCTTGCTTTAGCTGCCCTTGCAGGACGGCGATCTGCTTTTCCATATCCTCTGTATCAACCGCTGTTCCGATTTTCGCTTGAATTGCTTCTACAAATCGGGGATTGTTGACCATAGCGGAAATAATCTTCGCCACAAATTTGTTGATCTCTGTCTGTTCGATATTCAGCCGGAAACTGCACTCATGCCCGGTAGGCGTAACTGTATTTTTGCAGTAGTAATAATACCGTGTTTTCTTGTCCTTGCTGTGCGCCTTGGCGATATTGCCGTACATACTCTTGCCGCAGCATGGGCATTTCAAGATACCGGACAGGATGTGTGCGTGGTCTGGATTGTTGACCTTTTCCCGCTTAAAGGAATTGATCTTGCGCTTTTCCTGTGCCAGATACCAATCCTCTTCAGAAATGATAGCTTCGTGCTGTCCTTCATAAACCGGAAACTCCGACTGCTCAACCACGTGAATCTCGTTTCTTGTACCCTGTTTCTTTTCAGTTCTTCGTCTGCCGTAAGCAATCTTCCCCATATAAACAGGATTGTACAATACATTTTTCACAAAATCTCTTGAAAATCCCGGAATGGTATTATTCTGTCTTAGTTTCTTTACATAACCATTGCGGTTCAGATATTTTGCAACTCCTGCAACACCCTCGTTTGTATGAATATAACGATCATAGATTACTCGGATAACTTCCACTTCATCCTCTGCAATGACAAGGTTTCCGTTTTCCAGTTTGTATCCATAGGGGGCAGCGAAACCGCCGTTCCATTTGCCTTCACGAGCCTTTTGCTCCCGTCCTGCCATTGTCTGTGTGCGGATATTTTCTCGCTCAATCTCTGCCACCGCAGACAGCACAGAGATCATCAGCTTTCCGGCATCCTTGGAGCTGTCGATGCCATCCTCCACGCAAATCAGGTTGACACCAAAATCCTGCATGAGCTGCAAAGAGTTCAGAACATCGGCTGCATTTCTGCCAAATCTGGAGAGCTTAAAGACAAGCACATAGGAAACGCCGTCTTTGCAGTCCTGGATGTCGTTCAGCATCCGTTGAAACTCCTGCCTCCCTTGGGATGTTCTTGCCGGAAAATCCTTCGTCAGAATGCTCGCCGGCAACGACCATATCCTCGTATGCCGCATACTTCCGCAACTTGTCCCGCTGGGCATCCAAGCTGTATCCGTCTACCTGCATCGAGGTGGACACTCTTGTATAAAGATAGCATTTAAGTTGCTTCTTTTTCAGAATCGCCACCTCCCTCATTTCTTTTACCATCAATCCCTCGTTGCGGATATAATACTCCAAAAGTCTAAGCACATAATCCGGTGCATGGCGGTTGTCCAATTCCCATTCAGTCATAGTCCGGTAAGGAATATGGACGAGCTTGCAAAAATCTTTCCGGTTCAGTCCTGTGCTTTCACGCAACTTAATAATTCTGTTTTTACAATCCATTCGTCTTTTCTCCAAAAAAGCAAAAATACACGTTGCGTACATATTATAGCATAGCCGCAGCAAGTACGCAACGTGTAAATTGTAAATTTTACGCAGCCTTATCCGTCAAAAAAGGCTGCGCTTGCTTATCATCCTTGGAACACTCCGCCGTTTGTGGAGTATCCTGCTCTAATTTATCCAAAACCTGATGCCCGTACTTCTGGAGCATCTGGCTCATAACATCCACACAGCGGTCAAATGCCGCATTATATTTCGCTTCCTCATAATATTTCTTCAATAGGCGATTCCTCCATCAAAGTTCCATATCCTGTCCACGCTTCCGGTCAGGGTGTTTGTGTTCCTGTGTTTCCTTTCCTCTGATGAGGATAGAATTGATAAAAGCCCGAACCTTTTCGGATGCGATTTCCAGTGCATCCAGAAAAGGCTGGGCTTTCTGTTTCAGTTCCATATATTTTTCGTTTACTGCTTCATACCGCTGTTTCCAGATGGAAACCGTCTTTTCAGCGAAAGCCAGTTTCTCCTTCAGACGCTTGTTGTCAGCATTGGCGATAATGCCGTTGACCGCATAGCGTTTGAGTGTGTCGCATTCATCCGGTGTCAGCGTGATATTATT
>VOFJ01002735.1_pt1 | contig 29031 bp, 65 predicted proteins | sample 5384081 | NCBI WGS metagenome assembly VOFJ01 (sample SAMN12384729, study PRJNA508395) | human gut metagenome | isolation source: healthy gut I | host: Homo sapiens | reverse complement strand
TCGGTGTACTTCGTTCAGTTACATGCTAACGCCGCAGGCGAAGACGGATTTTATGCCGGGGGGAGTACGAACCGCATGACGGCTGTATTCTGATCCCGGCCATCGCGTCCGGGTTCCCTGGATTTACGGCGCACGCGATGCCGGGATTGGCCGGGATGTGATTGCTGTGATTGCACAAGTGAAAATGTGTTAATGGCAGCAAGGGGCGGGATGCCATTGACTCGGCGCAAGAGAGAGATGCTGACCGGAGGGATGCGCCTTGGAAAAAGCGGGTGACGGTCTTTGAGATGGAGACAGACGATGCCTGGGCAAGGGATGGCACCGACCTTTGTGAAAGAACGGCGCCGGCAGGAGGTGCGAGCAGTGAACTGGTCATTTAACGCAAGAACTGGGTGCGGTGGACAGACTGTATGCATCCCCTGGGCGTTGGACGATGCGTTTGCGAAGCGTTTTCTGCAAAGTTCGGCTATGCGTGTTACGATGCCACCCGTTTGTGCTGGAGGGCGGATCGATTCACAGCGACGGCGAGGAACGCTTCTGGTGACGGAGACATTATTCTGAGTGTCTGCCGCCACTATTATTCCGTCGCAATTCTCAATATCTTCTTTTGTCAAAATATTTTTTTGCGCCGCCAGAACCGTTAGTTTCAACTTTAATTGTTATTCCAAGTTTTTTTCCGGCTTTTTCGGAGGCTTCAGCCGCCATATAGGTATGTGCGATTCCTGTAGGACATGCCGTAACTGCAAGAACACTGTAACCTTCTTTTTTCTTAGATGAATCTCAATTTTCTCATCAGAAAACTTTTCCTTTTCCATATCGTCAATGACTGAAAGAAATTCCCTGCCGTCCTTTGCATTAAGAAGCCTTTCTCTGAAAATCCTCGTCCATAAGAATTGTCATAAGCCTTGAAAGAACTTCAAGATGAACGTCACCGTCATTCGGCGCTGCAATCATGAACAAAAGCTTAGACGGTTCATCGTCAAGCGCCTCATAATCAACTCCGTTTGAACTGTCATTGCCGCAAGCGACGGAGCCTTTACTTGCACCACTTTTTGCATGAGGTATTTACAATTCCTTCGCCTACTGGGTGTTGAGCCCATCTCTTCACGCTTTAAAATGCCGTTTTTGTATTCTGTAACGTCAGCAATATTGCCCGCTCTTTTGCCTGCAAAATCAACAAGCATATCAATTGCTTCTGATTTTGAATTAGGAGCCGCTCCGATAAGAATACAATCCATCTTAATTAAATCAACAATACGCATAACTTAAAAACCTCCTTTTTAAAATATTTTTACTGTTCTTAAAGCTGTCTAAGCAACTTAAAATATCGTCTTTCTTTGCAAGTCCATCTGAAAATGGGTGCCCTCCGGCTGCTGTTCCAAGCTTAGAGCATATTCATAATCCCCCCTTGGCACACCCTGCCAAAATCCTGCAACCATTGAGTCTCCTGCTCCTACGGAATTCTTAGCACATCACGCTTTGCATACTCCGCAAACATATTGTTTTCGAATTCATCAAGGAAGAATTGCACCATCGCCCGCCATTGTCAAAAAACTTATACAGATCTTTGGATGGTGTTGTACCGATTTCTTTTTCAAAAATATTAAAAAATTCAACGTTGGTGTCTGAATATCACGATATGTATTGACCTGGCATCGTGTAATCTCTCTGCAACAGTAGTTTCTGTTTGCACTCTCCGTTATAAATATCCCGGACTGCGTCCGGCGTATGTCTGGTCTGTCATAATCGAACCTCTCGCTTTACTATTTTAAGTGATACCGTGATAATTTGGTAGCACGAAACAACGCTATTATAAGAAATATTCCAAAAAGATTGTCAATCCCTGTCCTCTAAATCGCTCTGGAGAACCTGAAGATAGGGAATCAGTACCCCTGATACCTTTGGCAGAAAATAGGCCGGATTCAGCTCCTCATACCAGCTTTTCCGTCCACCATCCAGAGCCCGGTTCCAGAGGCTTCTCCAGATCGGAAAAACGCAGATAATAAAATTCCTCCAATGCGTAAAAGATATCAGAAGAAACGCTATTCCCTCCTGCTTTTCAAACTGCTCCATAAAAGCCACCTGATGCGGATGAACATTGGCAAGCGGAAAGGTGTCGGTGTTGCATTCTTTTGCATCAAAACACCGGAATTCCCTGTACAGCTCAATATAATCCACGGTACTTTTCTGTTCAAAATAGGCAAGTGTGATGTGTCTGGTTTCTTTATCAATATTAATAGAGTAATCGGGGTCGGGATCTTCTGGATCAGCGCCAGACCGTTGTGTGCATATTTTTCGTTTGTACGGTTTAAAAAGATCCTCCAGTGTTGATCCCCGCAGTCCTCTTGAGTTCCAGGTCGGCATCTGCTATCCACGCTCCTTTTCCATAATTTCTTTAAATATTTCGGGCATCGGAGCAGTAAAAACTCTTCCGTCCGGAAATTCCAGACGATACGCATGAAGCAGCTGATGATCCACATGAAAGGTACCATAAAATTTGTGATTCACTGACGGATTCCCCTTACTTGCGATCTCCGATAACCGGATGACCGACAGATGCCAGATGTGCACGAATCTGATGTGTTTTTTTCCGGTAATCAGGCAGATTTCCAACAGACTGCATGTTCCTTTCGCCTGTACGGACGTATAAGAAGTCTCAATCCGTACAGCATCTTTTTTGTTCCTGTGTCAGAATCTTTTCTTACCTGATTATGTTCGTCTTTGATAAGCCATCCGGACAGATGTACCGGTTTGTAACGTTCCCGGATACAATGGTTTTTGATAAGTATGAATGGTACGTTCCGCAGCCCCTCCGGAAAGCATCTGCGCGCCGGCGTTTTGCCCATCAGAAGAAGTCCTGTCGTATTGGTCAGCCGGTTGCACTGACGGACGAAACGTGCCAGATGTCTCCGGAGAAAGCGCCCCGCTCGGACCGAATAGCCGAGCAGATATTCATTGGCAGACAGATCCTGTTCTTTTTATGGGGGAAAGCATATTGTATAACCCCATCCGCGATGAGAATATCCGTATCTTCATAAATGATGGAAAAGCCACTTCGTTGGCGGGCGTGAGGTTGTGAAACTCTTTGCTTGTTTTTGGCATCTGTATATTGGGTATGCAGTGTTTCATCACTGAGAAAATTGCCGCTCTGCGCGCCTTTTTGAGCGTCTCCTTCCTGGTCGTTTTTTCCGTCCAAAGTAATATTTTTTTTCGAAGCATCTTATATAAAAAACGACGGTGTTTTTAATTATTATCAACGCTTGTTGGGATTGTTCGTGCCGATGGTAAATGTTTTTCATGATGTTTCCTACTTCTTTTTTATGGATGTTGCGGATGGATTTTGTTTTTTTTGTGTTTTTGCGATGCCATCTTCCGGCAGCATTGCCTTTGGTGCCTTCTTTCCATGTTGGAATGGTTGACGGGCCGCGCTTTTTTCAAAGTGACGGATCAGGATTGTTGGAATCATCCGTGATCCTGACGTGTCTGTTTTGATTATCTTCATGTAGAGTGTAATTTTCAGATTTTGATACTGAATCAGTACACTTCCATGACTTTTTTCATGCAGATTGGTTTGCCTTACATATACAAGGTTTCCATTGTCCATACAAGCCCAGTCGTTGGGCGGTGTCGGATAAAAAATCCTGTACCTGTTCCGGCATATAACCAAGATCCCGGAGATATTCTGCCAGTTCCACAGCTTCTTTCAGAGTGGATCCCGGATGAAGACATCAGATATGGAACAAGATACTGTTTTTTCCGATCCGCTCATTGATTTTTTATATTCTTTTAAAACTTGTTATATACTTCCACCGGTGGTTTTCCCATCAGCGTAAAGGACGGCAATCAATTGAAATAATTCCGGCGCTTTTAACTGTCCGCTGACATGATGTTCACATAATTCCCGGAAAAAAATTGTCGCTTATCCGCATCACATAATCAAAACGGATACCCGAACGGATAAATACTTTTTTCACTTTCGGAAGTTTCCTCAATTTTCGTAACAATTCGACATAATCTTTGTGATCTACATTCAAATTATTACATGGTTTCGGGAAATAAACATTGTTTGTTTTTGCAGACCCCGAATTTCATCTGCTTTATCGCAGGCCGGCTTCCTGAAATTTCAGGTCGGTCCACCCACATCGTGGATATATCCTTTGAATTCCGGATCTTCCGTCATCTGCTTTGCTTCGCAGGATGGAGTCATGACTTCTCGCCTGCATAATACGCCCTGATGAAACGTCAGCGCACAAAAACTGCATCCGCCATAGCAGACCACGATTGCTGACCAGACTAAATTTCACTCTTCGATTGCCGGGAACCCACTGCTTCTTCATAGGACGGATGATAGGTTCTCATATAAGGAAGTGCATATACGGCATCCATCTCACTGGTAGTCAGTGGCTTTGATGGCGGATTTTGCACGGCATAGCATTTTATTTGGATAAGGCTCAATGAGCCGTTTTGCTGTAAATGGATCCGTATTGCAGTACTGTATAAAACTCTGCGCAGGCGAACGCTTATTTTTCAACTTTGTTAATCCCCGACTCGATGGCATCATAGATCGAATCCGCGTTTTGTTTTAATACGGTTTCCGTCAATAAAGGTAATATCCTTTTATGCACATCGATTCCGGCATTGTGCATGCCGTTTTCAATGATACTGTGTTCTCCCCATTCCACTTAAAAAATCAGATCTGCGGAATCAAGCTTAGGATCGGAGCGTTTCACCTTGTTGAATGCCATGCCCATAATGTGCTTGGGAGCGGGCGCTGGGCGAAGCTTCAATTCCACCGACCAGCCAGTCGGGGTCTTTCTTGTATGCCGGATCCAGATTACGGTACACCACGGTCGCATGAATCCGGTCGCGCTTTCCCGTACGCCTACGGGGGCTATGGAATCGGTTGCACGGCGTTTTTTGGATACCGAATAATGATTCACCATAGAATCCATATTTCCGGCAGAAACCAAAAGCCAAGTCTTGGAACGCCAAGCACGGAAATAGCATCATCGCTTCCAGTCCGGCTGCGCAATGATTCCCACCGTATATAGCCATGTGCCTCCAGCAGTCTGGCAATGATTGCATGACCAAAAGACGGGATGATCTACATATGCGTCTCCGCACACATATAAAAAATCGCTGTTTAACCCGCGTTCCTGCATATCCTGTTTTGAAATCGGCAGATACCCTTCGTACATAATTTTATACTCCTGATGATTGTTTATTTTCCGCTTCTTTTTTCAGGGAAGCCAGTTCCTGTTCCGTAAGTTTACGGTAAGTTGCCTTTTCTAATGTTCCAAGTGTAAGTGTTCCCATGGAGATCCGTTTCAGATATGTCACCTTACATCCAACCGACGCAAACATACGCTTCACCTGGTGAAATCTGCCTTCCGAAATCGTAAGTTCCGCCTCACGGTTCCCAAGCGATTTTGAGATCTGCCGGAAGTGTGCGCTTCTCATCGCCGATGTCCACGCCCTCTGCAAATTGTCCTGCCGTCGTATCCGGAATTTTCTCTGATCTACCTGTACAAAATACGTTTTTTTTTGACATGGTAAGCCGGTGACAGCAGGCGATGCGTGAGTTCTCCGTCATTTGTAATCAGCAAAAACCTTCCCGTATCCTTATCCAGTCTTCCGACCGGTGCAAACTCTTTTCGCATGGACTCCGGAAGAAATCCATAACCGTCCGGTTTAACCGGTCACATCTTGCCGTCACACAGCCCGCCGGTTTATGAAAGAGATAATAGGAATACTTCTCATAAATCACCGGACGATGATCAAACAGAATCTGATCCTGTTCCGGATCAACCTTAAGATCCGGTTTCTTTGCCACCGCATCATTTACCGTAATTCGTCCCTCGCGGATTCGTTTTTTCACATCGGTGCGTGTGCCGACGCCGGAATCCGCCAGGAATTTGTCCAGGCGAATCATACGTTTGCCTGCTGCAGAAATGCAACAAGGAAATCCCATACTCTTGCGGTAGAAGAAATGGATAAATGCTCTTTTGGCGTGTGAAATGTCAAAATTGTCCGGTCCGAAAAAAGAAACGCAGTCGAGATCCGGAATTTTTTCAGAAAGAAGGCCACACTCCAGCCCTGCATGAATCGTGGAAAATACAGGTTTTTATGAAACAGCTCTTCGTATACTTTTTTCTACCTGCGGACGCAGCGCAGAATCCGTGCGATACTCCCACGCCGGATAATCACCTTCCACTTCTGCTTCTCCTCCAAGCATCTCCACAAGCATCGTAACACGTGCACACAGATCTTCTTTGCGGGTTTTTACACTGCTTCGGATCGAAGTAAGCGACGTCAAGGCATCTTCTTTTAATTCCAGAATTCCAAGATTTAAGGAAGTTTCTACCTGACCGTTTAACAGCTGGCTCATATGCTGAATTCCGTTTGGCACATTGCGCAGATAAAAAATCACACGGCTTACCGAATGATAATCTAATATTTCCGCTTCAGCATTGCCCTGTTCTTCTATCAGCACCTGCACGCCCGGATCTGTTTCCACCAGTTCTTTTTTTTTAATATTTCATTCAGTTCTTTTTTTACATATTCACAGACAATCTGCGTATTTTCTGCCGGAATCAGGATTTCTGCCTCACATTCTCTTGGAATTGCATTGTCCTTTAACCCACCATGCAAAGTGAGAATTCCAAACGGGGAACGCAAAAAGATTCCATACAGTAGGCGTCCCATCAAAAGATCTGCATTTCCATGTTCTTTATCGATCTCACTGCCGGAATGTCCGCCGGAAAGCCCGGTCACAATAAGAGAAAGTTTCTTTCCCGTCTGTCTGACACGGGTTACGGGAATGGAAACATTTAATGCCATACCGCCCGCACAGCCGGTCAGGAAAATTCCCTCTTCATCACTGTCAATATTTAACATGGTATGTCCGGTCAGCATAGACAGATCCATGACAGCCGCCCCCAGCATTCCGATTTCTTCATCCACGGTAATCACAACTTCTAATTTCGGATGGGAAATTTCATCTGATTCCAAAATTGCCCAGCGCATATGCCACTGCAATTCCGTCATCTCCGCCAAGCGTTGTCCCTTCTGCCTTCAGGAAATCTCCATCTACATACAAGCGCAGTCCTTCTTTATCCATGTCAAGATTACAGTCTTTTTCTTTTTCACAGACCATATCCATGTGTCCCTGAATGATAATCGCCGGAGCCTTTTCATAGCCTTTGGATGCTTCCTTGACAAGAACCACATTGTTTGCTTCATCCTGATACCAGGTCAGTGCGTGTTCTTTTTGCAAATTTTACCAGGTAATCACTGATCGCTTTGGTGTTTCCCGATCCATGTGGAATTGCTGCGATCTGCTTGAAATAATAAAATACCCTTTCCGGATATAAATGCTCTAATGTACTCATATACTCCTCCTGTCTCACATAAACTGTATCATGAAAAAAATTTGTATTTATTTTTCTCTGTTGCATACTGTTTTTGTTTTTTATCTGTTTCCCCCACGCAGCAGTTTCGGCATCAAAACAAGGACTGCGGCTGTGGTTTACGCAGATTCTTCCAACGCTGCTTCCTTTTTGTGTCCTCTCATATGTCATTCTGCGCAGTGAAATTCTTCCGAAAAAAAATTTTCTACCTGCTACATCGTATTGTGTGGTTTTTATTCGGATTTCCCATCGGCTGCAAACTGACTGCCGACTTTTACAGCAGTAACTATATTTCCCGGGAAAAAGCCTCTGCTCTATGCTGCTTTACAAACAACTTAAGTCCCGTATTTGTCATAACCGCCATTCAGGAAATTTTGCAGCTTCCGTTATCTCCTGTATACGTTTTTTCTGATCTATGGCATTCCGTTTTTTGTATGGAATGAGTATGCTGTTATTATATCACAGAGCCCCTTCTTCTACACAAAAAGAAACGGCATCAAGATTTCATATGGATATGCAAATCATTGATGCCGGCATCATTCACGGATTTGAAACCCTGATCAAAATATGCGGCTATATCATCCTGTTTTCCATTTTCTGCGAAATGCCACCTACTGCAGACACTGCCGTTTCCGGCGCATTGGTTTTCGCTGGCCGCCACCGGATTCTTAGAAGTTACAAACGGTGTTGCGCTGCTTTCCACCTCTGCCTGCACCAGACAGATAAAATCTCTTCTGGCAGTGTTATTCCTGTCATGGGGAGGATTGTCCGGCATTTTTCAGGTCTCTTCCATCCTTCACCAGACCGGCCTCTCGCTCCGGAACTATGTATTACAGAAAATAATCCTCTTACTGTTAACCGTTGGATGCTGTATTCCTTTACTCTTCCTGGGCATCCTCATCTGAAGCTGAAATATTGGTAATCTGCGGCTCCTCTGCAGACTCTGCTGCCTGTCCGGCAGAAGCGGCTGCCTCCTCTGCTGCTTCTGTCTGTGGAAACAGCTGTGCCCGGTTCTTTGTCACTACATCAAGGAAACCCTGCAGTGAAGAAATCAGACTGTCATACCGCGCCTGAGAAGTCTCGATGGAATTAGACAAAACCTCCTCGATCTCATGCAGCTGGTCATCCGCATATCCCATGGCACTGACACGCAGACTGTTTGCCTCATTGGTAGCATTGTCTAAAATTTCCTGGCCTGCTTGGTTTGCAATCATAACAACCTCATTCGCCTGCGCGTAAGCCTGCTGCATAATTTCATGCTCGCTGACAAGTTCGTTGGTCTGCACCTGTGCCTGTGCAATGATCTGATCTGCCTTCGCCTGTGCATCTGCTAAAATTGCTTCCTTATTGCTGATAATTTTCTGATACCGCTTTACTTCTTCCGGTGTTTTGGCGCGAAGTTCCGCAATAAGTTCTTCTAATTCTTCTTTGTTGACAATAATCTTTTGTACTTGAGAGCGGCTGGAATTTACAGCCATCAATATACTCTTCGATTTCCTCAATAATCTGTTCCATCTTACTGCTCATAGTGAAAATCTCTCCTATCTGTTCTCATATTTCTTATAAATCCGTTCAATAAAACGTTCCGGTACAAAGTTGGAAATATCTCCACCGTAGGACGCAAATTCCTTGACAATTGTCGAACTTAAATAGGAATAAGAAAGATCACTTGTCAGGAAAATGGTTTCAATATTAGAATCCTGCACATGGTTCGCCTGCGCGATCTGCAGCTCGTACTCAAAATCTGTCACTGCACGAAGCCCACGCACAATAATGGAAGCGTCTATTTTGTTCATAAACTCTACCAGCAGACCATCAAAGGACGCCACCGTAACGTTTGGAATATCCTTTGTCATCTCTTTTATCATACTAACACGTTCGTCAAGAGAAAACAACGAATTTTTTGCGCTGTTGTTGAGCACTCCGACGACCAGCTCATCCACAATTCTTGAAGCACGGTTGATGATGTCCATATGTCCGAATGTCAGTGGATCAAAACTTCCCGGATAAATTGCTTTTTTTCATGTTTGTTATACCCTCTTCTGTTGAATAAAGACATGCATGTTTGTCTTATATTTTTTTGAACTTTATCACGGAAAATCCCAGCTCATCCAGAATATAAGAAAAATCCGTATCCAGCGATGCTTCCACAATAATCATGGTGTCAGGTTTCAACACACTTGATTTTGAAAGGAAACGCAGCACATCTTCTTCAAGTCCCTGCCGGTATGGCGGGTTATAAAAATAATATCAAATGTATATTTTCCCTCCAGACTGCTGATTCCGCTGATCACATCCGTGGTAAGCAGTCTGGATTCCTTCGTAAATTTTGTGAATGCAATATTATCTTCAATGCATTTGGCCGCTTTCCGGTTATTCTCAATAAAAACCGCATACAAAGCTCCGCGGCTGATTGCTTCTAACCCGATCTGACCGCTGCCCGCAAACAGATCCAGGAAATAACATCCCGGCACATCATTCTGCAGCATATTGAATAATGTCTCTTTGATCTTGTCTGTTGTCGGGCGCGTTTCCAGCCCCTCAATTGTTTTCAGCGGCAGGCTTCGCGCCGTTCCTGCTATGATTCGCATAAGGTTCCTCCATATGTTTTGATGATACACCGCTCCAGAAATGCAATGGCATATGCCGCAGCCGCATGTCTTATTTCACTTCTTGTACCGGTAAAATGTTCTGTCCCGGAAAATATCTTTCCCTGCACAAAACATCCAAAACAGACCGTTCCCACCGGAGTCTTTAAAGTTCCTCCCCCGGGTCCGGCAACCCCCGTTGTAGCCACCGCACATCCCGCGTGTGCCTGTTTTGCAGCACCTTCTGCCATCTCCTGTGCGGTCTGTTCACTCACGACACCATAATCGGAAATGGTCTCCGGCAATACGCCCAGTATCTTTTCTTTTTTTGCTTCGGGAGCATAAGTGATATATCCCTCTTTAAAATAATCGGAAATTCCCGGAATATCTACCAGTGCAGACGCTACCAGTCCTCCGGTACAGCTCTCGGCTGTCGTCACCAGCAGCTGGTGTTCTGCCAGAAGTCTGTCAATTTTCATTAGTTCTGATCCTTTAATACTTCTTTGTTTTTTGCGATATAATCAATCAGAGATACGACGGTAAGTACCAGGGAAATATAAATAAATACCGTTCCGAGTACTGTAAATACCGTATTTTGAATATTCAGTACCAGAAGAATCACGGTGACCATCTGGGATGCGGTTTTAAACTTGCCCCAGTAGCTTGCAGCGATCACTACACCATTGTCTGCAACAATCAGACGGAATCCGCTGATAATAAACTCGCGGGAAATAATCACAATAACAATCCATGCCGGAATTCTGTCAAGTGCAATCAAACAGATCAGTGCAGAGCAGACCAAAAGCTTGTCTGCCAGCGGGTCCATAAATTTGCCGAAATTTGTCACAAGATTGTACTTTCTTGCAATCTTGCCGTCCAGCATATCCGTCAGGCTTGCGACAATAAAAATAACAAGCGCAATGTAATTTCCGTATCCTTCAAAGTATGGAGCTAACAGAAAAAATACAAAAAACGGTATAAGAATCACACGGAAAGTCGTTAATTTGTTTGGTAAATTCATAATTGTTTCCTCCTATTTTACGATCGTAGCGATCAGGTCATATTCATACGCACCGGTAACTTCCACCTTTACAATATCTCCGGTTAAAAGTTCTTCGTCCGTATTGATAAAAATATATCCGTCTACATTTGGTGCATCCCGGTAGGTTCTGCCGACGTAGGTATTATTTTCATCCGCAACCTGTCCTTCAATAAACGCATACAAAAACCGTACCTTTCATGGCTTCATTCTTGTCAAAAATCACTTCTTCCTGAAGTTCCATGACGTCTGCCTGCCATTCCTCTTTTTTTGTTCCTGCGGCACCTGATCCGGCATTTCCGCTGCCGGTGTTCCTTCCTCCGCGGAATAAGTAAACGCTCCGAGACGGTCAAATTCCATATCATTGACAAACTGCATCAGTTCTTCGTGCTGCTCTTTTGTCTCCCCGGGAATCCGCAGATCAAAGAGGTTCGCAAAGTGATATCCGGGACACGTTTTCTCAAATAATGGATTCTCTCGATCAGTTCATTTTTTTTATTTGTTTTTCTTCCCATGCGCTGCAAAATTGTATCGTTGCAGTGCTGGATCGGCATGTCCAGATAGTGACAGACCTTTTTTATCCTTAATCATGGAATTGATCAGTTCCTCATAGATTTCCTCCGGATAACAGTACATAATACGAATCCAGAACAGACCGGAAATCCCGTTCAGGCGGTCTAACAATTCATGCAGGCATTTTTTTTCCCATACAGATCCACGCCGTAAAGCGTCGTCTCCTGCGCAACAAGGATCAGTTCCTTTACGCCTCCTGCAACCAGTTCTTCTGCTGACGTAACCAGCTCCTCCATCGGAACACTGCGGTAACGTCCGCGCACAGACGGGATCACACAGTAGGTGCAGTTTTTGTTGCATCCCTCTGCAATTTTCAGATATGCATAATGTCCGCCTGTCGTAACCGTCCGTTTGGTCGACAGCTGCGGCAGTCCGCTGAGCGTATGAAAATTTTTATAAAATTTATGCTGCAGGGGTCTCCTCGAGTGCCTCTACAATGGAATCATAGGAATTGGTTCCTAAAATAGCATCTACTTCCGGTATTTCTTTTTTCACTTCATCCTGATAACGCTGTGTCAGGCAGCCGGTGACAATGAGTGATTTACAGCAGCCTGTTTTTTTTCTGCTCTGCCATTTCCAGAATGGTGTTAATGCTTTCTTCTTTTGCATCGCCGATAAAACAGCAGCTGTTGACAATAATGATATCCGCTTCCGTTTCATCATCCGTCAGTTCAATTCCATGACTGGTAAGCATACCGATCATGTACTCGGAATCTACCAGATTTTTGTCACATCCGAGTGAAACAAATAATAATTTCATATAACCTCTCACTTGAAAAAAGGGAATGACAGCTGTCACTCCCTTTTGGTATTTCTTAGTTTTCGTCCTCTCCAGGTACAATCTTTACTTCTCCGCGGTATAACTCTTCCACGGCAATGGAAAGCGGCTTGTTGCAGACCGGATCATCAATCAGTGGTTTTGCTCCGGCAATGATCTGTCTTGCACGCTTTGCTGTGGCAAGAACAATGGAGTAACGGCTGTTTACCACCGGTTCTTCACCGATTTCGCCCTCGTCATTTACAACTTTCATTAATTCAACATAAGATGGATGTATCATATTCATTCTCCTTTCGAAAAGCTTTTGAGATTTTCTCTCATTTGATTAATAAAATCTATATTAGCAGATACCCGATACTCCTGATCCCTTCCGGTATTTTGTGACTGCTCATCACAGATCAGCTGATCAATCAAAGCCGATGCGTGATCCACCGTATCGTTTACCACTAAATAATCATAATTTTCAATTCCTTCGGATTCCTCACATGCACGTGCAAGCCGTGCCGCAATGACCTCCGGAGTCTCTGTACCGCGTCCGACCAGACGGTCACGCAGTGTCCCGGCATCCGGTGCCGTAACAAACATCAGGACAGCATCTTTTATTTTTTTTTTTTTACTTTTAATGCTCCCTGTATCTCAATCTCTAAAATTACATTCTTTCCGAGATTTAAATTTTCCTCCACATAAGAACGAGGAGTTCCATAAGAGTGGCTGACATATTTTGCATATTCTAAAAAATCATCCTTCTGAATCATGGAATCAAACGTTTCGTCCGTCACAAAAAAATAATCCACACCATCTTTTTCTCCCGGTCTCGGATCTCTGGTAGTTGCGGAAACCGACAGTGCATACCTGTCCGGATGTGCTGCCAGCAGTGCTTTCATCAGAGTTCCTTTGCCCGCTCCGGAAAATCCGGAAATAACAACTAACTTTCCTTTCTGTTCCATAACGCGCTTCCTTTATTCTATATTTTGGATCTGTTCGCGGATCTTTTCGATTCCGGTCTTCAGATTAATTCCCACATCTGAAATTTCAATATTATTTGCCTTTGAGAGAATCGTATTTGCTTCACGGTTCATCTCCTGTGCAATAAAATCGAGTTTGCGTCCTACCGGATAGCCCTCTGAAAGTGTCTCCCTTCATCGAGGTAATATGGCTGCGCAGACGCACGGTTTCTTCATCCACACACACCTTGTCTGCATAGATCGTAACCTCTGTCGCAATTCTTCCCTCATCGATCTGGGTATCTCCCAAAAGTTCCTGGATCTTTTTCCGTCAGATGGCTGCGGTATTCCTGCATAATCTGCGGAGAACGCTCCTCAATGAAATCCACTCCGGCAAGCAGGTCATCTAACTTCTCACAGAGATCCTTCTTTAAGTTCTCGCCTTCCCGGATACGGGTCTCAACGAATTGTTCACATGCTCCGCAGATTGCCTTCTGCAATCCATTCCAGAGCTCTTCTTCGTCCATTTCCTGTTCTTCCATAACAAAGACATCCGGATAACGGGACAGTGTGCTTACCCGCACATCATTTTCCAGATGGAATGTTTCTGCCATGGCATTCAGATATTTTAAATACTCACCGGCAAGTCCCTCATTATACTTAAGTGCATAATTGTCCTCCGTATAGTCCTCATTAGGAAATATACAGATCCACTTTTGCCTCGTTCAATATATTTTTTTTTAACAGACTGCGGATCGCACTCTCAAAAAATTTAACTTTTTCGGCATCTTCATGTTTACATCAAGATACCGGTGATTTACGGATTTCAGTTCCACGGTAAATTTGCGTTTTTCATCTGCAATCTCACAGCGCCCAAATCCGGTCATGCTTTTAATCATTTTACTTTCTCCCAAATATCATGCACATATCTATGCATAGATAAATGTATTATAATGCTTCTTTGCCGTTTCGTCAAATGTTCTTGCAAAAAAATGTATACAAAAGATATCCACTTTCTGCATATAGACAAAAAGACGTGGAAATTACTATAATGATTCATGAGTTTGAAAAACACTATAATCATGAACAGGAGAATTTCCATGGCTTTTGACGGAATCGTAATCGCAGGTTTAGTCCATGAACTGAACCAGACGATTTTAAATACAAAAAATCAGTAAAATTGCGCAGCCCGAAAAGATGACGAGCTGCTTTTTGACATGCAAAGGAAGCAGCGGACAGTTCCGCGTATCCATTTCGGCAAACGCTTCCCTTCCTTTTTTATATCTGACGGACACCAACAAGACAAGTCCCCTGCAGGCGCCTACATTTTGTATGGTTTTACGCAAACATATCGCAAACGGGCGGATCATAAGCATTACCCAGCCCCATATGGAGCGCATCATCCATCTGAAGATTGAACACCTGAATGAAATGGGGGATATCTGTCATAAGACCCTTGTCATTGAACTGATGGGAAAACATTCCAATATTATCTTTTGCGATGAGGACGGCACCATAATCGACAGCATCAAGCATGTCTCTTCCGCCGTAAGTTCCCTGCGCGAAGTGCTTCCGGCCGCCCGTATTTTATTCCTGCCACACAGGAGGACAAATTCAATGCCATGACTATGGATGCCTCACAGATCTGCGATGCCATTAAGGCAAAACCGATGTCCATCTGCAAAGCTATCTATACATCATTTACCGGTGTCAGTCCGCTTGTTGCATCCGAACTGGCATACCGGGCGGATGGAGGCAGATCAGGCTCTTTTTGGCCTGTACCGATGATGAAATCCACCATCTTGCAAACCACATTGCATGGTTTTTGATGAAATCCGCCACAACGAATTTCATCCGGTGATCGTAAGAAAAAGACAAACGGCCGATCGAATTTTCTGCAATTGAACTGACCATGTATCAGGATTATGAGATGGAACATATGGAAAGCATCTCGCAGATGCTCGAAGTTTTCTATGCAGAGCGCAATATTTACAACCGTATCCACCAGAAATCCGCAGACCTGCGAAAAATCGTCACAACTGCGTTAGAGCGCAACCAGAAAAAATACCAGTTACAGCAAAAGCAGCAGAAAGATGCCGAAAAACGGGAAAAAAATAAAACTGTACGGAGAACTGATCAATGTATACGGTTACAATCTGCAGGATGCCAGGCAAAAAGAACTAGTCTGTGAAAATTTTTATGACAACAATAAAGAAATCCGTATCCCGTTAGATCCGCAAAAGACCGCACGTGAAAATTCCCAAAAATACTTTGATAAATACGGAAAACTGAAACGGACTTCCGAAGCTCTTGAAGTCCAGCTTGCGGAAACCAAAGCGCAGATTGACCATCTGAGTCCATCCAGAATTCTTTGAACATTGCACTCTCTGCCGATGATCTGGTGCAGATCAAAGAGGAATTGATGGAATACGGTTTTATCAAAAAACACAAAAACGGCAAAAAACAGAAAATCAAAAGCAAACCTTTCCATTATATTTCATCCGACGGCTATGACATGTACGTCGGCAAAAATAACTATCAGAATGATGAACTGACCTTTAAATTTGCAACCGGAAATGACTGGTGGTTCCACGCCAAAAATATGCCGGGTTCCCATGTAATCGTAAAAAAAAAAGGGGAGAAATGCCGGACCGCGTATTTGAAGAGGCCGGAAAACTTGCCGGTTACTATTCCCAGCGGACGTGACAGTGACAAACTTGAAATTGATTATCTTCAGAAAAAAATGTAAAAAAACCGGCCGGAAGTGCACCCGGATTTGTCGTATACTATACGAACTACTCTCTCACGATTCATCCGGACATCAGCGGCCTGACACTGGTGGAATCACCCAATACATAAGTTTCCAGCATAGGCTTTCTGCTTAGCGCATATACTAGAATCGTACCACAAAAGTACAACCGCAAAGGAGGAAGAAAAAAGCATGGCAGACAGAAGTACAAAAAAATCATTGGAACGTTTTAAGTATGAAGTTGCAGATGAGCTTGGAGTCCCACTTAGCAACGGATACAACGGTGATCTTACCGCAAAACAGAATGGATCTGTCGGCGGTTATATGGTCAAAAAAAATGATCGAAGCACAGGAAAGACAGATGGCTGGCAAAGGAGAAAACATCCAGTAACCCACTTGTCCCAATGTACAAAAAAAAAAAAAGCAGGTCTCTGTCACGGAGACCCTGCTTATTCTTTGCCGAAATCTATAAATTCATTTTTTGAAAGCTGTTCTTCCTGAAACTGCATCATTTTCTTTTTTTGCAGAATGTGATGTCCGGGTTCTGTCAGTTCCGGGTCTTCCTCAAGAATTGTTTTTACTTCTTCCGAAGCCTCCTGCAGCACCGCAGCATCCTGGTAAATATCCGCCAGCGCAAATACCAGATCTCCACTCTGCCGAATACCGAAAAAAATCTCCCGGTTCGCGTAATTTCAAATCCTCACTCGCAATAAAAAAGCCGTCGTTTGATTTATTTAATATTTCCAGACGTTTTTTTGCCGTCTTGGCCGAAGAGGCATTGATCATAATACAATAAGACTGTGCATCTCCTCTTCCGACACGTCCCCGCAGCTGATGCAGCTGTGCTAAGCCAAATCGATCGCATTCTCGATCAGCATCACGGTTGCATTCGGTACATTAACCCCCACTTCCACTACCGTGGTGGATACAAGCACCTGAATTTTTTATTTTCCGCAAATTCCTGCATAATTTCATTTTTCTTACTGCTCTTCATCTTTCCGTGAAGCACGCCCACCTGGATGCCGGATGGCAGTTCCTCCATAAGCGTTTTCGAGTAATCAATTACATTTTCTCCCTGTGTCTCTTCGCTTGCCTCCACAAGCGGACAGATCACATATGCCTGATGTCCTTTTTTCACCTCATCTGCAACAAACGCATATGCTTTCGGCCGGTATGCCGTATTAACCACACAGTTTTTGATCGGAAGCCGTCTGGCCGGCACCTCATCCACAACCGAAATATCCATATCTCCGTAGATAATGATCGCAAGGGTTCGCGGAATCGGTGTTGCACTCATAACAAGAATATGCGGCATATCCCCTTTTTGCGCAAACTCCTCTCTCTGCCGCACGCCAAAGCGATGCTGCTCATCGGTGATCACAAGCGCAAGATTTGCATATGCCGGTTTTTCCTGAATCAGCGCATGCGTTCCTACAATCAGGGCATTTCTCATACAGTTCTAACCGTTCATACGCACTGCGTTTTTGTTTTGCCGTCATGGGCCCCCGTCAGAAGGATTACCGGAAAATGCAGTCCAAACTGCTCACAGAGTTTCTGGAATGTTTCATAATGCTGCTGTGCAAGTACTTCCGTCGGTGCCATGATAGCAGACTGATATCCATTCTGTGCGCACCACGCCATTGCCAGAAAAGCCAGAATCGTTTTACCGGAACCCACGTCTCCCTGAATCAGACGCTGCATGGCATACGGTCCCCGCATATTTTCCGTCACATCATGCAATGCTCGTCTTTGTGCTCCCGTCAGTTCATACGGAAGCTTCTGAATCAGATCTTCCACGAACTCCGGATGTTCCATCACAAACCGGTTTTCCTGTCTGGTTCTCTTTTTCTTTCTGGTACTGCATGCCCATGATAAATAAAAAGAACTCATCAAAAACCAACCGCTTTCTCGCCTCGATCAAACGTTCCATCGTATCCGGAAAGTGGATCTGTTTGACCGCATAATTATACTCACACAGTTCCCCTGCGCGTACGAATTTCTCCCGGAAGAAAATCCGTAAGCAGTTCTTCCTCATCCAATGCCTGCCGCATCGTTTTTATCATGAGATTGTTGGTGATCCCGCTGGTCAGCGTATACACCGGAAGAAAACAGTTTTCGATTTCCTGATAGGCCTCCGGCGTATACACCACCGGCTGTTCCATCACAAATTTGCCATCCTTAATGTGAACATTTCCGTAAAAAACAAAATATTTGCCATGTGTCAATGTATTCCGTATATAAGGCATCCGATACCAGATCAGCTGGATCTGATGTCCAGGGCTTCCAATCACAAGAAGTGTCACCTGCATATGTCTGCCACTTCTCGTTACCGGTGTACGCTCAATCCGTGCAACAATCGCAAGCTTATCCTCTGTCTGCATATGTTCCGCTGTCATCTCATCGATCGGCACCGGATGGGGATACTGTATATAATTTCTGGGAAAAATGAAGGAGTATATCACCTACGGTGTATACTCCCATTTTTTCGAATAATTTTTTGTTTTTTCACCAATGCCTTTGATTTCCGTGATTGATGAATCCTGACGCATATCTGCTCCTTATTCGTTTCTGTGCTGCATAAATAGTAACTTTTATTCTACAGAAATAACAAAATAGTAAATCGGCTGACCACCACAGTTGATCTCTACCTCAACATCCGGATACTTTTCTTCGATCATTTTTCCGATTTCCTGTGCATGCTCTTCTGTCTCATCCGCACCATAATAAATGCTGACAATTGCAGAATCCTCATCTACCATCGCATCAATCATCTTCATGGTTGTCTCTTTCAGATCCGTGCCGACCGCAAGAATCGCCTTATCGCCAATTCCCATATAGTCATTCTGTCTGATCTGCATGCCATCAATTTCAGTGTCACGAACCGCATAGGTCACCTGACCGGTCTTTACACTGTCGAGTTCTGCCAGCATGGCTTCCTTATTTTCCTCCGCAGTATAATCCGGAATATAATTTACCAGAGCCACAATTCCCTGTGGAATTGTCTTAGTCGGAAGTACAATAATATCTTTATCCTCTGTCAGCTCCGCTGCCTGATTTGCCGCCATAATGATATTTTTATTGTTTTTGGCAGAATAAAGATATGATCTGCATTTACATGATCAATTGCTGCAAGCATGTCTTCTGTGCTCGGATTCATGGTCTGTCCACCCTCGATCAGATAGTCTGCTCCCAGTCCGCGGAAAATCTCATTCATTCCCTCACCGATGGAAACGGCAATAAATCCCATTGGCTTGCGGGGTTCCTCTTTCTCTGCCTCCTGCTCCTTCTGCTGGGCAGCCGCTTTTTTCGGCATCCTTAATCAGCTTTTCCTGATGTTCCTCACGCATATTGTCGATCTTGATCTTTGTAAGAGAACCATGGGTCAGTGCCTTTTTGAATGGCAAGTCCCGGATCGTTGGTATGTACGTGAGTCTTTACAACCTCATCGTCTGCTACCACAACAATCGAATCTCCGATAGATTCCAGATAAGATTTGTATTCCTTTTCTTCTTTTTCAGACAATGGACGTGTTAATACAATAATAAACTCTGTGCAGTAACCATATTTAATCTCCTGCTCAGCCGGCTCTGAAACTTTTGCCGTGCCTGCAGACGCCGGAGTCTCCTCAATGGAATAATCAATTTCTTTTCCGAGAAGGGAATCATAGGCTCCCTTTAACACCTGAACCAGTCCCTGTCCGCCGGAATCCACTACCCCTGCCTGCTTTAAGACCGGAAGCATTTCCGGAGTCTGACTTAAAACATACTCCGCATGTTTGATCACTTCATCGCAGAAATAAACCAGATCCTCTGTCTCCTGTGCCAGATCAAGCGCTTTGTCTGCCGCACCCTTTGCAACGGTAAGAATCGTTCCCTCTTTTGGCTTCATAACTGCTTTGTATGCTGTTTCTACCGCTTTCTGGAATGCATCACATAAAACAGAAACATCTACCTCATCATACTCTTTGATAACTTTACAGAAACCGCGGAACAGCTGGGATAAAATAACGCCGGAATTACCTCTTGCCCCACGAAGGGAACCGGAAGAAATTGCTTTTGCAAGTTCTTTCATTGTCGGATTGGACAACGCACCGACTTCACGTGCTGCTGACATGATCGTCATTGACATGTTTGTACCGGTATCTCCATCCGGAACCGGGAAAACATTCAGTTCATTGATCCATTCCTTTTTTGCCTCCAGATTCTTTTGCACCTGCAAGGAACATTCTGGACAAACTCTCCGTATTGATACTTGTAATCTCCAATTTCTTATCCTCCCTAGTCAATCACGCGGACGCCTTCGACGTAGATATTGATCTTATTGATCTTCATGCCCGTAAATGACTCCACTTTTATACTTTACAGTCTCGATCAGGTTGTCAGAAACTGTGCAAATGCTTACGCCGTAAGCGACAATCACATGAAAATCAATATTGATCAGATTTTTCATCTTCAATTGTGACACTGATACCATGTGTCAGATAATCCCTTTTCAGCAGCTTCACCAGTCCGTCTTTCATATTAACAGCTGCCATACCGACAATACCAAAACATTCTACCGCAACAGAACCTGCGTAAGTGGCAATGACATCGTCTTCCACTAAAACCTTTCCATATTGGGTATCTATCTGTCCCTTCATACTTGTACCTCCAATATTCGTAAACCATCTCATAGGTATTACATCATAGTTACTCGTATTATAACCATTTTTCCTGCAAATGTAAACCAAATGTAATTTATTTCATTTTTTATAAGTTTTTCTTGCATTTACAGAAGGAATCTGTTAATATATCTTATGTTGTGAGCTTGAAAAAGCTTAGTGAAATGCAAGGAGGTGCAAAATCATGGCAAAGTGTGCAATTTGTGAAAAAGGGTGTACATTACGGAATTAAAGTAAGCCATTCACATAGAAGATCAAATAGAGTTTGGAAATCAAACATCAAACGTGTAAGTTGTAAGGTAAACGGAGTACCACAGAAGTTATATGTTTGTGCTTCCTGCCTTAGATCCGGAAAAAGTTGAGAGAGCTTAGTAAGCAAATATAAGAACCGTTGTATGACGGTTCTTTTTTTGTTTTTTGCCGCAATCAGCAGGAAAAACAACAGATAGGAAACAAGCATGGTTCCGGCAATCAGCAGAACCCCCAGCAGCCCGCCACCTACAAAAAACATGATCAGCATTCCGATTCCCATCCAGAACAATGTATATCCCCATACCCGTTTCATTTTTCCCCCACCAAAAAAAAAGCATATATCATTTCTAATATATGCTCTCCCGGTTTTATATGATTCTGTTTTTTCTATTCATTGTCCGTATCATCCGAAACAACATCGTCAATGATATCATCCGTATCTTTTCCGGATGTAAATTTATTGATAAAATCCGAACCATGTCAAGGATCTTTGTCATTCCATCCTGATTTTTGATATTCACAAGTTTTGTTACTCCATTCTGGATGACAAGAACCGCACTCGGATTGATTTTTCCCCCCATACCTCCGGCACCGTTATTTTTCTTTTCCTGTGAAAACGCTCCTGCCGCAACACCAAAAAGATACATCTACCAGAGGAAGAATAATCGTATCTCCGATATGAATTGCATCTCCTACTACGGTCTTTGTTGTGATAAAGCTGTCCATTCCTTTAAATAAGGATTCTACTGTATTATTAAAACTGTTATCTGCCATGGTAAAACCTCCTTACCCATTCTACTTCATATGCTTAAATCTATTATATAGTCTCCGGCAATTCTTATCAAGAATTATTCGCAGTGCCAGAGCAAGAATCTGAACTCCGAAAATCCTGCCGCGTACTGTAAAATCTGCTTCTGCATAAAATTCTTCTGCCGTAAAATCCGGAATAATATTCCAGTGATTCCGGTATCCGACCGGAAATATTGCAAGAATACCAAGCACCTGCCCGGTAGTATCCGGCGATCCGGTAGAATATTTCAGCCAAAGCTTCAGCCGTTTCGGCAAAGCTGAAACAACCAGATGTTCCAGCTGTTTCCAGATATTAGAAAACGCTTTTTTATTTTTCTCGTCATTGAAAAAACGATACCATTTCCGGCACGTTCGCGTTCCTTTTTTCCAGAATGTCTGTATATTTCTCAAAAAATAAAGAATCTTTTTTGCAAAATATTGCGGATCTTTTCCGGGAACTTCCGGATAAAACCTGCAATCCTGCCCGGAAAAAAATGTTTTCTTTTTTTTGTACGGATGACAGAGAATTGTCTCCTCCGGATCTGTCAATTGCTGCGCAGATGTTTGGGATGTATTTTCCATTGCCGTAAGAGACGGTGCCACTTCAGTCTCCCGGTCTTTTGTCCCTTCCTGCGGAGAGTCTTCCTGCACCGGCTTTTTTTAAAAATCCGCGGAATCTTCTTTTTTCTTTCTGCAGATGCAGTTCCTTTCGAAATCCAAAAAATCCGCACATACGTGTGGAATCCCTTCTTCCGCGGTATCTGCACAGAGCCCCAGCAGACGGCCAAGCCACCAGATCCGACCTCCAGTTGCAGATTTTTTTTTGGTAGGAACCTTTCACACGATACACGAATGGACAAAATAATGCCAAAAGAGCAATGACAACAATCAGTCCTAAAATCACCAGCAAAACAATTCCTATGATTTTCAGAATCAGAAGGAAAACACTCATACCTGTCTCCTCCGTTTCCGGCCCCGTAAATAAGATTTTACATCCACATCCCCTGTATTCTGATATACTTCCTCTATAATACTGCACACCAGCTCCAGAGCTTCCGCATAACCTTTTGCCAGACCGATGATCTGCATTTCCTTTTTCCCCGGATAAGATTTCTGCATCAGTTCCCACGCCGGTATAATATCCAGCAGATTCTGCCGGTTGGATGCAAACGCAATCACATAGATAGAGACTGTTCCTGCATGATGGTTAATCTTCCACTTTATTCGATTGGCTTTGTCCGCAATGGAATCGCCGACATAAAGATCCTCATACCATTTCATGCAGATTATCCTTTCTAAAAATACTTATGTGTTCCCCATAAGTTACTTTTTTTTCAGATCCAGATACTCATTATAAGCTTTCTCCAAAATCTGTTTTTCATTCGAAAATTTCAACAAATGATATGCTTCATGGTATTTATAATACCCGGAATCTGTAAAATATTCTTCTCTTTGCGGCTTACTATAATAACTTTCGCCCATCATCAGATACCAGTGAACCGATTTCTCGACCGTATCCTCAGGAATGGTAAATGAATACTGGCTTTTTCCCACATACTGAATAATGGTTGCAGTTGCTCCGGTTTCTTCCAAAACCTCGCGAATTGCCGTATCCTTATACTCTTCTCCCTGCTCCACAGTTCCTTTTTGGCAATACCCAACCTTCGTATTTGTTTCGGTAATTCTTATATAAAAGAAGAATCTTACCACGAAAAATAACCACACCGCCACAGCTTGTTGCTTCAATCATTGCAATCCTCCCGTGTGCGAAAACTGCACATATATGTGCAAACATTCATTATTTTCATAGCAAGTATATCATCTGTTAAAATATACGTCAAATACGTTCTTTGCAACTGGAACCGCGTACGTACTGCCCGCACCACTGTTCTCCACAACGACTGCGATTGCAATATCTTTATAGCCATCCTTCTTTGCATATCCCACAAACCAGGCATTTGTCTGATCCGACGTGTCCGATACCTGCGCCGTTCCTGTTTTGCCGGAAGCTTCATAAGACTGTCCGGATAATTTTCTTCCCGTTCCATCTGTAACAACTGCACGCATATACTGCTGTAACAAACCGGCTTCCGTCTCCGTCATCAGTGTCGCATAAGTTTTCGGTTTATTGCTGCTTACTTCAACCCCGGAATCATTTTGTATATGATCCACCAGATACGGACGCATCAGAATTCCATCATGATCCACGGCACTTGCTATCAGCGCCATATGCAGTGGCGAAACCAATGTGTTTTTTTCCCCTGACCAATTCCGTTTCCATCGCCATTGCATTGCTGTCATTTTTATTTAAAGAAAAACTGCTTTTCCCGGACTCAAAAAGCAATCGGAAGATTTTGATTAAACAGCATGCTGTCACAGGTCTGTTTAAATTTCTCTCGGTTCAGTGACAGTGAAATATTGGCAAACGAAGAATTGCAGGAATTAGAAAAGGAACTCTTTAATGTTTCCTGACCGTGATGCTTATTTCCCGCACAGTGAATGGTCTGCCCGTCAACCGAAATAGAACCACTGCAGTCAAACGCATACTGGTCATAGGCAGAAGGATTCTCACGATAATACTCCAGGGTCGTTAAAATCTTAAACACCGATCCCGGCGCATATTTTCCCTGCGTGGCGCGATTGTAAAGCACCGTGCTTCCCTCCGCCGTCAGACTGCTCCAGTCCTTTTTTACCGTATTGGGATCATAGTCCGGTTTTGACACCATTGCAATGATTTTTCCGGTATCCCGGTTCCATAACAATCACAGCTCCCTGATAATTTCCAAGAGATTTGTATGCCACCTGCTGAATCTGTGCATCCAGCGTCGTGACAACCGTATCCCCCTGTGCCTTCTTATCTGAAATATCATCTGCGATTCTCTTAAGGAAAAACTCATGGGAACGCAACAAAGAAAAATTTTCCTGGTTTTCCAGTCCCGCTTTTTCCATTCACCGCATAACCAACTGCATGGGCAAACATGCGTCCCTGCGGATAGCTTCTGGTCTGTGTTCCGTCTGCGGATACTTTTGTTGTGGCAAGTACTTTGCCGTCTGCAGATACAATATCCCCACGGATCACATGATCCGAAAACAGATCCTGCAGGGAATTATACGGACTGTTGATAAACGATTCACTCTTACATACCTGAAAATAGACAAAAAAATAAATCATCATAGACAGAAACACTGCCAGGAACAGATACATAATAACAAGAAATTCTTTATTACTTTTCTTTATCTTTTTCTCTTTTCTTTTTTTCTTCTCATTCTTTTCTGCCTCTTCTTCGTTTCTGTTCTTTTTTCTGCGTCCGGCCGTCAAACTGCATGATGTATAGTCCCTGTATAATGCCAAACACAATCATAGTCGATAACAGAGAACTGCCTCCATAGCTGACCAGTGGAAGTGTCACTCCGGTTGACGGAATAAATTTGATGACCCCGCCGATGGTCAGAAACACCTGCAAAGCATACAGTGTTCCAAGTCCGACCGCTGTCAGACGATAATAATTGTCCCGAAGTTTCATGGCAACATTCATGATCATAAAAAAGCAGCTGACACAGACCATGATCAGACACAGTGCAAAGACTCCCCCGAGTTCTTCCGAGATTGCCGCAAAAACAAAAATCCTTTGTCACGACCGGTATTTTTTCCGGCAGTCCCTGTCCCAGACCAAGTCCAAACCAGCCTCCGGTACCGATTGCAAACAGAGACTGGCATACCTGATACCCCGCCCCGTCAATGACTGCAAAAGCGGATTCGACCATGCCTGCACACGTGCCTGTACATGGTCAAACAGCCGGTACCCAAGCAGACTCGCCACGATCATTGCCAGTATTCCACCTCCGAAATACAGAAATCTGCGCGTCGCCACATAAACCATAACCAGGTAGGTAAAAAATACAGAAAGGGCTCCGCCGAGATCTTTGGATGCTACCAGCATCAGAACAAAAACGGCCGAAAAAATGCTTGTCACCATGACCTGATGAAAATCCTGGCGCTGGTACAGCATGGATGCAATAAACATGACAAAAATAATTTTTTTACAAACTCCGAAGGCTGGATGGTCAAAGGACGATCGACAGGGACAGTTTGGCCCCCATAGCTTGTCTGTCCGGCAATCGCAACAACGCCCAGTGCACCGACACCCACGATCACATACACCCATGTCAGTTTACGGAACAGCGTCATATTCTGCAAGACCATGGGAATCAGCAGGGAAATCACAAAACCCGCGCACACAAAGATAAACTGCCGGAATGCCTTTTCAAAAGAAATACGTGTCAGGATAACAAATCAATCGTAAGTAACATACACATATTATTGAGAACCAGCTCGGATGCATGCTTGTAAAACAGATGATATGTTCCGATGATTGCCGCAATGATAATCACCTGCATGAGATAAAATCCGATCAGCTGAAAATTTTTTTTTGTTGTAATATACAAAACAAGAAAGGCATCAAAATGAAAAAAGAAACAACAGTGTTCTCTGCACATGGTAAATATGTTTTTGTTCTTCTTCCTCTCCCTCAAATTTAAACACATGAAAACACTCAAATGTATAAACCAGGAACAAAAAGATCATCAGATATTTTTTGAAGCCTGAACAATCAGATGGATCATTATTCCACTCCTCTTTTTATAGTGTCCGTTGGTATAACGGTTTTCCCATTCTTTCGGATACTGTCTGCGGCTGCCGGCTGCAAACTCTTCATATAATTTCAGAATTGCTTTGGTTTCTTTTGCAGATTCCATGGTAAAATCCATCCGGAAATCACGGATGCCTGCTTTTTTAAATTCCTCTAAACTGGAAAATAATAAAACCGGCAGGGAATTATAAACAACATTATAGCAGTACGTGCAGAAATTTTTTACCGGAAACTGTACCTGATACCGGTCTTTCAGATAAGAAAGCCCCCGTTTTTTGTCACAGCCCCTGGTATTGGCATGTACGCACTGTGCACTTGTCATAAGCGGATAATATCCGTAAAAAGCATCATCATACTTTCTTCGTTATATCTCCGTTTTTATTTCGCTGCGGTTTAGTTCCAGCGGAACCGTATTTTTGTCACTCCCTGCCCAGAAAATGCACGGACCGCCTGATCGTTATAGCAATACAGATTGTGATCCGTTATGATTTCACTTCCCAAAAATGTTTCCTTTGCCAATGCCAGCTCTTCATAATTTCTCACAAGAACTCCGGCAAATCCCATTCTTTTTATATCCGGAAGTATCTGCCGCACCCATTCCTGCCGTTCCAGCACGGAAGATACGCGGCATCGCCAGATAAACCTCTTTATCCTTTTTGCATAACAGCATTTGCATCTTCTTTTAATTCTTCCATCATTGTGCTTCGGTCATAAGCTTCCATGTCCAGACAGACAGAAGTCACACAGGAACTTTCCAGAACCGGTGCAAGCTGTCTGCGCTCCCCCGTCACTGCAAAAACAAGTTCCTTTCGTTTTCCCCGTTTCTCACATGCCTCCGGAAATTTTTTTCTCTGCCTTCCTCTGCGGATGATCCTGTCTCTGGTAAGGTTTCAGCATCTCTTTTTTGCAGTTCTGCCAATGCCTCCCTGCGCAGCTGGTTGAGCGCTCCGTTTGGAAGAAACACTCCGTCCTCTATTTTTATGGACAACTCTTCCATAACAAACGGGGTATCCCCGTCTTTTCCATACGGCTTTTTTACGTCTTCTGCCAGAAGAGGTTTCTTTTTGCGCCTGCATAACTTCCATGCCAGAAATCTCTCCACAGACACCGTTTGTGTCTTTACCCGGTAATATGCAGCCTGTCCCTGATGCAAAACCAGCTCTCCCCGGACAGGGATTTTTTGCAGCACCGTTTTCATAGGTTCTTAAAATTTGCTGCTGCAGGGCTTCATTCGTTTTTTCGTAATTTGGCTTTGTAAACGTCACCATATCAGAACCATTGTGCCTGTGGTAATATCCGTCGGTAAATCCACAGCGGTTTCCCAGCGCAAGCACTGCCCGGTAGTCTCCTTCCGAAACCTGTGTCTCCTGTCCCGATAAAAAAGAGGTCAATATATTTGCGGTAATAAGAAACCACACCGGCAGCATACGGGATCTGTTTCATACGTCCCTCAATTTTCAAGGAATAGACTCCTGCATCTGCCAGCCCACGCAGATCCTTTATTCCACACATATCCTTGAGGCTTAAGACATAAGCATCTTTTTTTGTATTCCCTGTGCTTTTCATCCAGCACTGCGTAAGGAAGCCTGCATGGCTGCGGCACATCTGCCGCGGTTTCCGCTTCTTCCTCCAAGCATACTGCTAAACAGACACTGTCCGGAATAACAGTAACACAGCGCCCCGTGTACAAATGCTTCCAGTTCCATACCGGTCTCTTCACGGATCCGTTTCATTTCATTCAGGGAAAGTTCCGTGCCATGACCATACGGGTCACTCCGTATCCTGAAAAAAAGCTTAAGCCGCCTCCCACTGGTTGACCAACAGATGGTAACAACAGGGTTCTGCTTGGCAGTGATACCGAGGAACAAACCGTATGGAAACCAAGGATGCAAAAGGATACCAGATGGTGAAAGAAATCATACGTGTAGCAGTGGAAGACGGTGGAGGATACACAGATTTTGTATTCCCGAAACCAGGAGAGACAAAACCTTCCCCGAAGCGTTCCTACAGTGAGTACTTTGAACCGTTTGACTGGGTGGTCGGTACCGGAAATTATACGGATTATATTGATACTGCCATTGCAAAGCAGAACAAGGTATTTTCCAACTATGCAATGCAAAAAAGGCAATCGCCCTGATCGCGGTATGTATTGTGATGCTTGCGGTCGTTGCAGTACTTGTTTTTATGATCGCACAGGATATTACAAAGTCGTTAAAGAAAGTTGTCGCAGAGATTGAAGTGATTGCAGGCGGAAATTTTGCCCGAAAGATGCAGACGAATATGATGAAGCGGAAGGATGATTTCGGACAGCTGGCAGGAACACTCGAGACGATGCGGGGAATCGGTATGCAGATTGCTTGCACAGGTAAAGAAGGAAGCTGCAAATATTGATAACGTTGTGGAATCAATGGATACCAATATATCAAATCTGAATGGGGAAATTGAGGATGTGTCTGCAACGACCGAGCAGCTTGCTGCAAGTACCGAGACGGCGGCATCGGCAGAGCAGATCAACAGCATGACCCAGCAGATTGACGGAGCGGCAAAAGAGATTGCCGTACGTGCACAGGACGAACTACAGAAGCAGAAGAAATCCATAAG
>VOFJ01002614.1_pt1 | contig 29042 bp, 55 predicted proteins | sample 5384081 | NCBI WGS metagenome assembly VOFJ01 (sample SAMN12384729, study PRJNA508395) | human gut metagenome | isolation source: healthy gut I | host: Homo sapiens | reverse complement strand
TTCATTATTCAATAGAACTTTTTTACAGCCTTAAAGGTCAGAATTTCAATTCTTTGAAACTTACCCATGATGCTACTATAATTGTGATAGATTCACCCATTGCAGGGAACATAGAACCGATTCCCAGAGCTGACACGAAGATGGGCCCAGGTATCTGTTCCCGCACATCCGGTGCAAACCTCATGGCCATCATGCTTGATCGTAAAACCTTTAACCCTTTCTGTCAAAATCGGGATCAATTTTGTAATCAATAAAATGGTTTTTCCCTGAATTTTTCACACCACTGATTGCAAATAACATTGGTTTTTGTTCCATATTCCACTCTTTTATATTCTTCATGCAACTTTACGGCATGTCCTCAACAAAGATCGAAGGGCATCAACAATACCAAGACGACGCTCAGGCGTCAGGGATACGGATATCCGGATGATGATTACTTCTTCCCTCAAACTGTTCGACCTAAAGCCGGGCTGAGATGGTTCAGAAATCCCAAATCCCATAGAAAAGTTTGAGGCATTTATAAACAAGGACTGTCACATTCCGCAAATATTTCTGCAAGACTGACAGTCCTGTTTTACGACTTCGGCTATTATTCTTACTTCTATGCTTCTTTCTCCAGTACCTTTTCCTGTTTCTTCTGTTCCTGTTTTCCAGTTTCTAATTTCTTTTTTCTAACTTCTTCCTGTTCCTCTTTCTCCAACTTCTTCTTGCTTCCTTCTCCGCATGCTCCTTCTCCAGCTGCTCCTGCCTCTGCTGCTTGATGCGGCGGAAATAGGAGCTCATCCCGTCAGCCATACCCGCCAGATTTGGTTTAAGAGCCGTGGAAAAGTCGGAAAAGCATCTCATCATCCTGATAATACGGATACACGATATCGTGGTCAATCTCGCTCCAGCCCTCCTCAAACAGGGTTCTTCCCTGGATCTCCACGTAATAGCCCTTGTACTTGATGATATAGTGCAGGAACGGTAAATGCCATCGGACTTGATGTCGATCAGCTTCTTATCGTAAATGCGGGTGTCGCCGGTCCGGCGGTATACCTTTGGGCGCTCCGCGATGTAGTAGTGATCCGTCATCGTCGAAATCCAGAAGACGGTCCTCAATATAGTTTTCCGGTCATTCTCAAACACGGAGGTAATGTAATTGTGGAAGTGGATCCAGTCTTCGCGATACAGGAAGAATACACGGATTCCGATCAAATCCGTCATGTATTTATAATAATTCTTCCGGTTGATGTACTTGTACTGGTCCGGCTGCTCACTCTTTTTGCGAATGATCTTCTCCAGCAGATGACCTGCCTTCTTGGTACGGTAACGGTAAGAATGGATCCCCGCTTTCTCGATATCGTACAGATAATCATTGACAAAATCCTTGCCAATCTTTTTAACTGCGGTTCTATCCGACAGTAGCTGTCGTAAATGGAATTCAGTTCTTCCCATTTCATCCCTGTTTCAGGGTTTCTTTTTTCGATGTTATATTCTTTCAGAAAGTCTTTTTTCTTAATCATAAATTCTCCTGATATTGCTTTCTGTTTTTCTGTTTCAATTTCTGCGGCACAAAACTGTCATCAGCATTGTGAATCCACATTTCCCCAGAGCACTCACAATGGTCCGGTACACCCGGCCCACCGGGAGACCGACTACATTGTTGTAGTCTCCGGAGATTCCGCTAACCCATGCTGCAAAATATCCCTGGATTCCATAGGCGCCCGCTTTGTCCATCGGTTCCCCAGTCTTTACATAAGCCTGAATCTGTTCCTCTGTCATCAGGCAGACATGCACATCGGTTTCTTCGGCAAAAACGTGATGGTTTTCCACCGCTCTCCCGTTTTTTTCTCCTGCTTTTCCACAAAATACCAGTGTCACGCCTGTGTATACCTGATGTGTTTTTTCCCCTGAAACGAAGAGATCATGCGGATTGCGTCTGCTTCATCTTTCGGCTTTCCCAGAATATTTTCCGTCAAACGCCACCACGGTATCCGCGCCGATTACCACCACATCTTCCTCCGGTGTGGCGGGAGGCAATGTCTTCTGCTTTCTGTCTGGAAAGCTCCATCACAACCTGATCCGGCACAGTGCTGGTGACTTCCTCCACATGGCTCGGTTTTCACCTCCGGCTCAATGCCCACCTGGCGAAGATCCAGGCGGCGCGGCGAGCCCCGATGCCAGAATGACATGCGGAAAATTGTTTTCTATCGTTTGATTCATGTCGTTTCTCCCTACTCCTCGTCTGCCTTCAGAATATAATCCGTGGTCTGGTATACATAGTAATTCAGCCAGTTGGCGTACAGGGTATTGGAGGTATTTCTCCAGGACAGGACCGGAATATTGAACGGGTCATTGTCCTCATAGTAGTTGCACGGAAGCTCCGGATGCAGCCCTTCTTTAAATCGCGGTGATACTCGTTTTTTAATGTCATGCGGTCGTATTCCGGATGTCCCTGCACAAAAATCTGGCTTCCGGTATCGTTGAGCACCAGGAAAATACCTGCCTCCATTGGACTCTGCCACAATCGTCAGCTCCGGATGCTTCTCAATATCCTCTCTGCGAACTTCCGTGTAACGGGAATGAGGGCCATGACATAGTCATCCATGCTGCGGACCAGCAGGATCTTGCGGTTTAAGATCTTGTGGCGGTAAATTCCTGCCAGTTTCTTCTCCCTTTTTGATATTTCGGAATGCCGTAATGATAATACAGGCCTGCCTGCATGGCACCCCAGCAGATGTGAAGCGTCGAAGTCACATGCGTCTTGCTCCACTCCATGATCTTCGTCAGCTCGTCCCAGTAATTAATCTCCTCGAACTCCATATTCTCCACCGGCGCGCCGGTAATAATCATACCATCAAAGCGCTTGCGGCGGATCTCGTCAAACGTCACATAAAACTTGTTTTAAGTGGCTGGCCGACGTATTCTTGGATACGTGGGTCGACAGCATCAGAAAGGTGCAGTCTACCTGCAGCGGCGTGTTGGACAGAGCGCCTCAACAGCTGGGTTTCCGTCTCTTCCTTTAACGGCATCAGGTTTAAGATCAGGATCTGCAGTGGACGGATGGATATCCTGGCTCATCGCACGGTTCTTCATCCATCACGAAAATATTCTCTGATTCCAAAATGGCTTTTGCCGGCAGATCCTTTTGTACTTTAATCGGCATTGTTTTCTTCCCCCATCATACTTCAGGAAATCCTGCTCGGAAATGATCGGAATTCCCAGTTCTTTTGCTTTTTATTTTTTGACGAATTGGATGTTCACGTCATTGTTAATCAGATATGTGGTCTTTGCGGTAACCGAACCGGTGGCCTTACCGCCCCGGGCCTCAATGGCCGCCTGTAATTCCTTGCGATTGGCAAAATGCTCCACCGAACCGGTGATGACAAAGGTCATTCCGGCAAAGATGGCTGCTTCTGTTCTCTGCCTCGTTCTTCCAATGGTCAGCTCTGCCAGAAGCCCATCCACCGCCTCGCGGTTCTTCTCATCGAAGCAAAATAATCAATCCAGGCATCGGCCAGCACGTCACCGATGCCATCCACTGCCGTCAGTTCTTCCGCTGTGGCATGGCGCATCCTTTCAAAATCATAGCCGAAAGCACGGCACAGCATCTTGGCGTTTGCCAGGCCGATACCTGCCACGCCGATGCCGTATACCACACGCACCAGATTGGTGTGGGAGGCTTTCTTCACCGCCGCCATCAGATTCTCATATGACTTTTCTCCGAACCCTTCCATGGAAACGATGGCTTCTTTGTGACGGTCCAGATGGAACATATCCGCAAAGCATGAATAAAATCCCGCCACAATGAATTTCTCCAGCGTTGCCTCCGAATAAGCCGTCAATATTTAATGCGTCCCGGCTGACCAAAAGGGAAAGCTTTATCTTCTTCGCCTGACAGTCGGGGTTGGTGCAGTATAATGGATTTCCATCGTTCATCTGGCGGATCTCCCGCTCCACCGCAGACCGGACAGATCTTCGGGATTACGATGTTTCCGCTTCGTGTTAAGTTCTCCGCGATCTGCGGAATGATCATGTTCGCCTTATAGACGCAGATGGTATCGCCGGCGCCCAGTTCCATGGCTTCCATAATGCTGATGTTTTGTGGACACTGGCGCGGCTCACCGTTGTGCCTTCCAGCTCCACAGGCTCAAAGATAGCTACCGGATTGATGAGCCCGGTCCTGGACGCACTCCACTCAATCTCCCGAAGTGTCGTCTCCCGGATCTCATCCGCCCATTTGAAAGCAATGGAATTTCGCGGAAACTTCGCCGTGCGTCCCAGGGGGCATCGCCGTAACAATATCATCCATCAAGTACCAGGCCGTCCGATGGAATATCATAGCTCTGAATGGCTTCCGCAAATTCCGCCACAGCGTCCGGCAGAGTCGCTGCATTTACACTCCTTGTATTCCACCACATCAAAGCCCTGAGTCTTTAACCATTCAAACTGCTCCGTTTCTGGAATTTTTAAAACGTCCATGGTCGGTTCCGTCATCCGGCATGCCAGCCTCTGCCCGCGTCTCCTGCTGCAGCCGCAGTTTTCCGGTCCCACAGCCCGCACCAGCATGAATGCCTCAAAATTTCACACTGCGCTTTGCTGTAATCTCGTTATTTAACTGGCGCACCGATCCGCTGCATAAGTTTCTCGGGTTTTTATATTTTGCATCCACATCCTCGATTTCCTCGTTGATGCGGGCAAAATCGGAATATTTGATGATGGCCTCGCCCCCCGCAGGATCAGCTGTCCCTGGTACGGGATGCGAAGCGGCACATTGGAAAACACCTTCGCGTTGTTGGTGATGACCTCGCCAATCTCACCGTTGCCGCGGGTGACTGCCTTTACCAGTTCCCCGCCCTCGTAAGTCAGGACAATGGTCAGGCCGTCTAACTTCCAGGACAGAAGGCCCTTCTGGCTTCCCAGCCACTCCTGAAGCACCGGCACCTCCTTTGTTTTATCCAGGGAAAGCATCGGCGCCTCATGGGCCTCCTTCCGGGAGCTCGCTCAACACCTCGTAGCCCACCTTCTGGGTCGGGCTTCCGGCCAGCACAGTACCGGTTTTTTTTTTTCCAGCTCCAGCAGCTCATCATACAGCCGGTCATATTCAAATTGCTCGCTGATCTCGCGGCTTTCCTGGTAAGTCTGGATGCCGCCAGAAGCTGCCGGTGCAGCTCCTCCATGCGCAAAGATTTTCTTCATTCTGTTTCTGGTCCATATTCATCGTCACCTGCCTGTTTTTCTGCGGTTCATTCATTACGCAAACTACAGATCTGTTTTCTCTGTTCAGATTTGGACTTCTCCTCTACTCATCCTGTTCCTCTGGCAAATCCGCTTCTTCACGTTCCATGCGTGCCTGCTCCAACTGCCACTCCAGCTCCTCCAGCTCCTGCGGTGTTACCCGGCGGAAGTCTCCGGTATTTAATTTGCCCAGATGAATGTTCATGATACGGACACGTTTTTAAGGTTACCACACGATAGCCCAGCTCCGCGCACATCCGGCGGATCTGGCGGTTCAAGCCCTGGGTCAGAATAATGCGGAAAGTCTTCGCTCCGGCGGCCTCCACCTTACAGGGTCTTGTGGTCACGCCAAGCTCTTTTTTAACTTCTACGCCCCTCACGCATCTTCTTTAAAATGCCGCATTAAACAGCTGATCCACGGTAACCAGATACTCCCTTCTCATGAAAATTGCCTGCGTGCATGATCTCATTGGCCAGCTCACCCTGATTTGGTCATGAGCAGAAGGCCCTCCGAGTCTTTGTCCAGGCGTCCCACCGGATACACTCTTGCCCGGATATTTGATCAGGGTCTACTACGTTGGGAGCACGGTCGCTTATCGGAAGTGGTGCGACGATTCCCCGCGGTTTATTCACCACCAGCAGCACCGGCTTTACCTTTTTGCCGCCTGCTGCCTTTCCAACCGGTTTTCCATCGCAGAACAATGATTTCCCTGACCGGTTACCTTCTCGCCATCTCTGCCTTCGGCCGTCAATGGTGACTTTTCCAGCCTCAATGAGGCGGTCTGCCTCGCGGCGGGAGCAGACGCCCCTGCTCGCTCAAATATTTATTCAAAAACGGATCTCTTCCATGATGTTTCCTTTCTCACCGGTCATTCCGGCTCAGTCACTTTTCCATTCCGGCCACGTTTTTTATCCATCCGTAAGCCGAAAACGGCTATCCCTCCACCAGAGAGATAGCCTGTCTCTTACTTGTGTTCCTTAGTCGTGAATAAACATGGCGTCCCCAAAACTGAAGAAACGGTAACGTTCCTTAATTGCTTCGTCATACGCATGCGGTATGCTCGCGGCCCGCCAGTGCGGATACCAGCATGACGAGTGTCGATTCCGGAAGGTGGAAATTGGTGATCAGGCAGTCCAGGATCTTAAAACGGTATCCCGGGTAGATGAAAATGTCGGTCCAGCCGCTTCCGGCCTTTAAGACCCCGTCCTCACCGGTGGCGAATTCAATGGTTCTGCAGCTGGTGGTTCCCACACAGATGACCCGGCCGCCTGCTGCTTTTGTCATTGATCTTCTTTGCTTCCGATTCTTCTACTATATAAACTCCGAATGCGCATATGGTGGTCCAGCACATTCTCCACCTTCACCGGGCGGAATGTTGCCAAGTCCTACATGCAGAGTCACATGGGCAATCTTTACCCCCATGGCCTCAATCTGAGCCAAGCTCCTTCGTGAAATGCAGTCCTGCTGTCGGGCTGCCGCGGAACCGTCGTGCTCCGCGTACACGGTCTGATAACGGTTCTTGTCCTTTAACTGGTGGGTGATATACGGCGGAAGCGGCATCTGGCCAAGCTGGTCCAGAATTTCCTCAAAAATGCCCTCGTAGGAGAACTGGATCAGGCGGTTGCCCTCATCACCACATCGATGACGGTACCCTTTAACAGGCCCTCACCAAATACGATCACGGTACCAGGTTTGCACTTCTTGCCCGGTTTTACCAGAGTCTCCCAGATATCATTTTCGCGGCGCTTTAATAAAAGCACCTCAATCTTCGCCTGAGTATCTTCCTTTTCACGCCAAACAGACGGGCCGGAATGACCTTGGTATTGTTGAATAACCAGACAGTCACCCGGTCTTAAATACTCCGTGATGTCACGGAAGTGGCGGTGCTCCATCTCCCCGGTATTCTTGTCCAGAACTAACAGTCTGGAAGAGGAACGGTCCTCCAGCGGATCCTGCGCGATCAGCTCCTGCGGAAGGTCAAAATAAAAAGTCTTTTGCATTCATGGTTTCCATGGTATTATCTTCTTTCTTTTCTATCTGTGAATCCTGTATTTTTTTTTCCCTGTATCTGCACGGTCAGCCAGATCATACTTTCCGGCCTAGTATAATCCACAATAATTATCCGCCCCTTTCACTTGTCTAAATTTCCATCTGCCGCGTCAGCTTCAATCGACGATGCTACCGGCATCGCCTCATTCAGCTTCCTTGCACATGAAAATTTATCCTGCGTGTAATGGATCAGTTTGGTATCGTGGATTATACTTTTAATTCCAGCATTTGTTTCTGCGCTCTGACGTTTTCTCCAGATACCCGCCTGTGTTTCTGCTCCTGTTTCGGTTTCCTGCCTCAGCAGCCGTACTGCCATTTTCTGCGGAGCCGTCTGCTGCGCTTTCCGTATTCCCGGTACCGGTCTCACTGCTCTCAGAGGACTCATCGTCCCCGATTACAACCGCCGGTTTCTTCTCCATTGTCATAAACCGGAGAACCGTCACGGAGCACCGTAAACGCTGTTTAAATCCTCATCGGGGCTGAGTGCTTCTTTCAGCTTTACATTCACGCTGGATGCCAGTTTCCGCACTTCTTCCGAGTGATTCGACCGGTCCACAAACTGAAGAACCTCCTCAGAAAGATCCGCGTCATTGATGATGTGATAGTTTCCATCACTGTCCTTCTCCACATAGCACCACATGATCATGGGCGCAACGGTTTTCACAGAATGGAATTTGATATCCGCCAGTGCGTAAACCAGCCAGCTGTCTGAGGTCACACCGTCACGCACATAGGTTGTTACATTCTCAAAAAATCCTGCACATACTTGGAATTGCTGCGCAGGCGTGTCTTCTCGTGCTCCAGCTCCGTAAAGGAAAGGCCGGATACACCGTAAATCTCATTCATGGTATCCGCGTCCGCGCTGGCCCGGGCTGCAAAAATACTTTTTCATCAGGCTCAGGATCTCCGGAACACTGTCGCCATGGGTAAAGGTGTCCGTTGCGTATGGGTCTTCGCTTTCTTCCTCCGCAGTTTCCTGCCTCCGTTTCCGATTCTGTGTCTGTTTCTTCCTCCGCAGACGCATCCTCTGTTTCCGCCGGCATCGTCTCCGTTTCCGTTTCCACCGTTTCCGTTACTGCCGCCTGCTCCGCTGACCGCTTCTTCCCATAATCCGCAAGTACAATGACGATCATCAGTACAATGACCACCAGCGGAATCACCAGGACCGGAAGCAGCATTTTTTTTGTGTGTCAGTATCTTTTTCCCTGTAAAAATTTCCAGTCGTGTCTCATAAAATCATATCCTCCAAAAAGATAGTACAATCATATCAAAATAGGCCCAAAAAATCAATAAATCCCCTTTGCAAATATGAAAAAAGAATATAGTATCATGATAGAGATGCGTCTGTAGCTCAGTGGATAGAGCAGTGGCCTCCGGAGCCGTGTGCGTAGGTTCGATTCCTATCAGATGCATTTTTCTTTTACCAAAAATCCCTGCGGCACATAAATGTCTATGTGCCACAGGGATTTTTGTTTATTCCGGATATTAATCCATCATGCCATTTTCATCAAAGTACATCGGGGTCGGGCCGCTTACGTAGCTGATTCCATCCATATCCTTGATGGACTCGTAAAGAGCCTCGGATACCTGAATCTCATCCAGGCAGAGGGTGTTCTTAATATGAACCACTCTTTGTCTTCTTTGTAGTCCAGGTTGTGACAGCAGCGGATGCACATCAGCACTGCTTCCTTATCGGTATTGACATACAGCGGAATCGGGCAGGCGTCCATGATTCCGGTAGTCAGTACGTTGGTCCAGGTTACTTCCCCAGTCAATGTCATTCAGGCAGCGGTGGGTCGTAACATCCGCACAGCCAATGCCGCAGCCGTTATGATGTGCCTCCGGGGTAATGCCACGGATAAACATCTTCTTTAAGTTCAGCGTATCTCCAAAAGTGCGGGTGATATTGCGTCCGGTTACATTCGGATCGTGGCCGTTTCCGCTGATATTCTTTCCGATTTCATCCATCGCCAGAACATCAATATCATTGAACTTAAATTTTGCCATACGTTCTTTTTGCAGTCTCCAACAGGCGGGCATCCGTCTCCATAAAATTATCTTTGCCACATACTTCCAGATTGCAGATGTCATCGTAGGCATTCTGTACCACACCAACACTGACCGCAAATGGACACTTCTCCAGAAACTGTTCTGCCACCTGAGGAATCAGCTCAGCAAAACGATGGAAACCAAAGCTGTGGAACATGCTGGCGCCTTTGTGCTTTGCAATGCCGATGGCAATCATTTTTCGCAAGGCCGCTCTCATGCGGTCCGCGGAAATCCCGTGTGCGGTTTTTACTTTATTGAAAATCACGATTCCATCGGATTCGTAAAGCATACTTGTCACAGTAAAGTGGAAAGCTTTTTTCACCGCATTGTGCACATTTATTTTCTTTTGCAGATCATAATTGGACAGACCATTTGCATTGTTATTTTTTTTGTTTATTTTGTCTTTCGCGGCTTCCTATGTTACAATCATTCTCATCCAATAAATACTCAGGAGGACTTTCCCTATGTTAATCAGAACCGCAACCATAGAAGATCTGGATGCTGTCACTGCCGTCGAGGCAGAGTGTTTCCCGCCCGCGGAGGCCGCTACCCGCGCCGACTTTGAGCACCGCCTCTCCCACTACGCCAGCCACTTCTGGCTCATGTTCGATGAAAATAAGCTCATTGCCTTTGTGGACGGCATGGTCACTGACGAAGCTGACCTGACTGATGGGAAAAATACAGCGTGTGCCGAACTCCACGAAAAACGGTGCCTGGCAGATGATTTTCGGCGTCAACACCATCCCGGAATACCGCAAAAAGCACGGCTATGCCGGAGACCTCATCAAACGCGCCATCTCCGATGCAAAGAGCCCAGGGCCGGAAAGGGTCTGGTGCTGACCTGTAAGGATAAACTTATCCATTACTACGCGCAAAGTTCGGATTCGTAAATGAAGGCGTCTCCGCATCCGTCCACGGCAACGTAACCTGGTATCAGATGCGGCTGACCTTCTACGATTTCGATTTTTTTTGCAGAGCCAATATAGTAGGAAGTGAATGAGCCCGTCTTCCGGTATTTTCCGCATATCTGGTTGTTTGCATCTTGAGCACACACGTCCGAATGTGGCGGATGTTTAATCCGACACAGGCGAACGCGTGTTGTGAGAGCAAGCAAACAACGATATGTGAAAAATAAAGGAAGTCGGTCTCTTTTTATTTCCGGACCTTTATTCGTTCCGTCCCCTAATTTTTTATATTGCTACAGCGACAATCCGCCCCGTGCTCTTTGCGCGTCTGTCGCGGATGGACTGAATCACCGGAACCAGGAACATAGCCACAAGGCCGCCTGCGAACCCGTTGTTGTAGAGATTCATGCCTCCGTACACGATTCCTTAAGATTCAGCGCTACGGAAGAATGCAAAAAATCCCGCGATCACACCGGCGATGATTCCAAACTCACCGGCAATCGGTGCCAGAGTGGTAGAAAGAAGCAGAGCAAGGGATCGCCGATGGGTCGGTGATGTTCCAGCTTTTGCCTCGCTGGCAATCAGCACTCCGGCCATGACCGGAAGAATATTGCGCAGATGCTTACCGGTAGCACTGAAGCCCACCACGGTAAAGATTCCGCCGATGGTCGGACCATTTAAATCACCGCCCACCATCACCACAAACAGCATGGTAACCAGGCCATTCACCCCCATATTGATCATGACGGCCGCGCCGCCTCGGACTTGCAATGGCCAATAACCGTACCACCCAGGCCGTAGGACCGTAGGATACTGCGGTAATCCTCCAACGCCATGGGGATCGGTAATGATACCATACAGGATCATGGCACCAAACAGGATGGACAGCAGAATGATAAAAAGGTCTGATTCTGCCCGGTAAACCAGATCAGGCGGGATTCAATGGTTACGCCAAAGGATTTCAGGATAGACACGATCACCGTCGCAATAATGCCTCCCGCAAATCCCACGTTGTAAAGGGAATAACCCCTTATGAGAATAATGCACATGGGTACTTAACGGTGGCAGCACGAATCCGATGATAATGCCTGTAGCCGCGCACAGAAGAAGCCGCAGCGGAAGCGGCAGGTCCACAATGTGCATAACCTGCTCACGATGGGCGAAAGGCTCGTCCCGTAAAAAATCCCACATACAGATAACGCTTCACAGTCGTCTTATGGTACTTTGCGTACAGGAATACGCCCACCAGGATCATCCAGATAAAAAGTTTAGCAGGTTCTTTCCGAACAGGGAAAATCCAAACATCAGACAGGATGTGACGGTATGACCGTCAAAATATCATATCCAGAGCGTACATGATGCCGATACAGATCAGTGTCAGTACACCGGCATTTACAAAGGCCGCGCCCACACCTCCGATCACGAAATAGTCCGTGATCAGAAAGTCCGGCTCCCGTATGATCTGCACGATTCCCCTGCAGGATCTCATCGAGCGGCTGCATGAACAGTCCGGTCACAATAAAATACACCGGCAGCAAAGACAAAATCAGAAAACATTTCTTTTTTTGAAAGGGGTCTCTGTAGTCCAAATCGATTCATCGATTCCTCCATTATCCAAGGAAGGCAGTTACCCGAAATAGAACAGCACGATGATGCCCAGCACAATCCGGTAATAACCAAATACCTTAAAGTTATTCTTTTTCGGATATAGCCCATCAGGAATTTGATGGAGTACACCGATACTACAAAGAGCGATCACCATACCGGCAATCAGATAAAAACAGCTCCAGTCCGGTAAAATGGAACCCGAACTTCAACAGCTTTTAACAGGCTCGCGCCAAACATGACCGGGATTCCCAGGAAAAAGGAAAACTCCGCAGCCGCACTGCGGGAGCAGCCCAGATCATGGCTCCAAGAATGGTAGAACCGAACGGGAGGTACCCGGCACCAGGGAAAGCACCTGGAACAGGCCGATGAAAAAAGCGGTCCGATAAGAAATCTGTCCGGTGCGCTGGATTGGAAAATCCGTGTACTGGTTGTATGGTTCTCCAGCACAATGAACAGCACGCCGTAGATGATCAGGGCCGCCGCTACCACATAGCCATTGTAGAGATGGGCGTCCATCCAGTCATCTAACAAAAGTCCGAGAACAGCTGCCGGAATGCAGGCCACCACAATCTTCATCCAGAGCTTTACCGTTCCAACCTTCTGGGCCCTTGTCTTTCCCGGATCAAAGGGATTCAGACGCCGGAAGTACAAAACCAACCACTGCCAGAATCGCGCCCAGCTGAATTACAACCCGGAACATGGACATGAACGCGTCTGTCACGTTTAAATGGATGATCTCATCCACCAGAATCATATGCCCGGTACTGCTGATCGGAAGCCATTCTGTAAAGCCCTCCACAATACCCAGCACCAGAACCTTTAAAATTCAATAAAATCCATAGCTCTGCCTCATTTCTTTCTTGTCATATTTATAACAATCCAAAGAGATTATTTTACCACATTTTCAATCTGCCAGTCAATCGGCGTCAGCCCGTTCGCCTCTAAAAAGGCATTGGTCTTGCTGAAGGGCCTGCTGCCGAAAAAGCAAGCCCCGGTACGCGGAAAGCGGGCTTGGATGCGGTGCTTCCAGAATCAGGTGTTTCGGATTGTTTAGCATGGACTTTTTCATCTGGGCCGGTCTGCCCCACAGAATGAATACCATCGGCCGGTCCTGCTCGTTTAAGATCTTGATCGCAGCGTCCGTAAACTTCTCCCAGCCAATGCCGTGATGGGAATTGGCCGCATGGGCCCGCACGGTCAGCACAGTATTCAGCAGCATGACTCCCTGCTTTGCCCATTTCGTCAGATAGCCATTGTTCGGGATGTAGCAGCCGAGATCATCGTGCAATTCCTGATAAATATTCACCAGGGACGGCGGGATTTCCACATCCGGCTTCACGGAAAAGCAGAGGCCGTGGGCCTGACCTACGTTGTGGTAGCGGGTCCTGTCCCAGAATTACCACTTTTACCTCTGATAATGGCGTAAAATCAAATGCATTGAAAATATCATTCGATCCGGAAACACCTGCCGTAAGTCTCGTATTCGTGTTTTACTGTCACGTACAGTTTCTTATAATATGGCTTAAACTCCCGCTTAACGGGCCCAGCCAGTCATTTGCAATGGCTCCCATAGCTTCTCCTTTCATTTCTGGTGCTGCTTTTCCATGCACGGTACCCTAGCCAGAAGCGCTGAGACCTTGCACGCAGCTCCTTTCATCACAGCCGCACGGAAATGCCCCGCTCCCGCAGGTACTGCTTCAGGTCACGGATTTCCAGCTCCTTATAATGGAACAGGGATGCTGCCAGTGCCGCGTCTGCCTTTCCCTGGTCAGCGCATCGTAGAAATGCTCCTTCGTTCCCGCGCCGCCGGAGGCAATGACCGAACCGACACATTCTCTGCAATCAGGGAAGTCAGCTCATTGTCATAACCAGCCTTGGTTCCGTCACAGTCCATGCTGGTAAGCAGGATTTCTCCGGCACCCAGGGAATCTGCCTTCATGGCCCACTCCACGGCGTCCAGCCCAGTGTCAATGCGACCGCCATTCTTGTATACATTCCAGCCGGAGCCATCTTCCCGGCGTCTGGCATCGATGGCCACCACCACGCACTGGCTGCCGAACTTATCTGCCGCGTCGCTGATCAGTTCCGGTGTATTAATGGCAGAAGAATTGATGGAAATCTTATCCGCGCCCTCTCTCAAAAGCCTGCGGAAATCTTCCACGGTGCGGATGCCACCGCCCACCGTAAACGGGATAAACACGGTCTCTGCCACCCGGCGCACCATGTCCACCACGGTCTCTTTGCGTCGGAAGACGCCGTGATATCCAGAAATACCAGCTCATCGGCACCGGCTTTGTCGTAGGCTGCCGCAATCTCCACTGGATCTCCGGCATCCCGCAGATTCACGAAATTCACACCTTTTACCACCCGCCCGTTGTGAACATCCAGGCAGGGAATGATTCTTTTTGTAAACATATGCTGTACCTCCCGCAAACTGTCCCAATCTGTTACAGGCTGATGAAATTTTTCAGGATCTGAAGTCCCACCTCACTGCTCTTTTCCGGATGGAATTGGCAGGCAAACACATTGCCCTGCTCCACCGCCGCGTGGATGTGGGTGCTGTATTCCGTAGTAGCCGCCACGATCTCCGGATCCGCTGCTTTTTTAAGTAATAGGAATGTACAAAATACACATAGGATCCGTCCGAACTCCGGCAAACAGCCTGGTTCCCGGTTTGATTTCCAGGGAATTCCAGCCCATGTGCGGAATTTTCAGGCCCGGGCAGTCCGGAATCTTTAAGATCTCGCCCTTTAAGATGCCAAGGCCTTCCACACCATCGTTCTCATCACTGCGTTCAAATAAAAGCTGCAGGCCCAGGCAGATGCCAAGAAGCGGCGTCCCCTTCTTTACCGCACTGCGGATCACATCCACCAGTCCATACTGATGCAGGCGCTCCATGGCGTCGCCAAAGGCACCCACGCCCGGCAGAATCAGCTTGTTCTGCCGCAAGAATGGTTTCTTTATCTCTTGTTACAACCAGCTGCTCGCCCAGGGCGATCAGCGCTTTTCCACACTTCGTATATTTCCGGCATCGTAATCAATAATTGCTATCATCGGTCTCCTCCATGTAGTTGCTGGTTATCAGTTCGAATTTATTCTACATTATAATCACTTTTATGATCCAGTCTACCGAATTTTGATGCACGCCCTGCGCCCGGTTTTTTAGTTCTTCCGTTGTCTGCGGGAAGGTCTGGTTCACCCGCAGGAAAAAAGCCCCTGATTAAAAAATGCAGTCTTCTCAAAGGGAAGCGGATCACGCCCGGATTCGCAAAGCCCACGCCAAGTTCCAGAATCACCAGGTCCTTGTTGAAGGTTCCGGTCAGCCACTGGGTGTAGTGGGACCACTGGGGCAGATATCCTTCCTCTATGTACGGATGCGCCTCAATGGTGTTTCCTGTTAACGGCGCGCCACAATGCGGACAGATGCCGGACGGAATCTCATCCGGCTCCCAGATGTCCTTCGTACATCCGGCGGAACACTGCTTCCAGGTCTCATTGCCGCAGGGTGCCACAATACGCTGCACCCGCTTGTCCTTCGGTTTTTCCTTCACCGGAAACAGGCGGTCCATCATTGCCTGGGTCTGCTCGTCCGCAGCCGGACAGGACACCTCCTCCATGTGAATTTCTTCTGTCACGGCTGTCTCGTTTTCACTGCCAAGCTTTGTATCAAAATCAGCGTCCGTGGCCATGGTAATGATGAAGTAATCCTTATCCTTCACCAGTTCATACAGCTTCTCGCATAAGCTTCCTGAGCTGCGCCTCCTGAGCCGCGTCCCCGCGTTTCCATTTCCACTCTTCTCCCAGGCCGATCAAAAGCTTCTGACAGCCGGTCAGGCGTCCGCGTATCTTCTGTATCCATGTTCATCCTCCTGAAATTTCCAGTATGTTCGTAACTGTTCAGTACCTTCACAGTCACGCGCAAAAATCCATTAAAATTGCCTACGGCAATGGGATTTTTGCCTGCTGACCCATGTTTTCGTACGGTCAGCGCAGTAAATGCGCAGACCTACTGAACAGTTACGTATGTTCTATCTTTCTGCTATCCGTTTATGCATTCGGCACAGGTTCTCCGTGTACTTCTTCATATACCTCAAACCATGCCATACACTGCTCATGCCACCGTTTCCAGGCCTCATCCCGTTGTGCCCTTTGCGGCTGCCACATTCTCTGGCAGTCCCGGTATCATGTCCTCCGTCATTCCTGCTGCCTCCACGACCGGCATTTCCGCAGGCTCCACATCTGCCCCGGTATCCGCAGTTGTCCGCGCCGCACCATCCGGCATCCAGTACGCTTCCGACATCTTCAATCATCCAAAGTCCCTGGTACTCTGCCTCCAGCCGTCCATACTCCAGCTCCTCCGGCTCCAGCTTTTCGTATACCAGCCGCAGCTTCCAGTCCGCGTAGGCTTCCTCCGTGGAAAATTCGCGAAGCCGGTGACGCTCCGCCTTCGGCACGGCACGCATGCCTTCCAGCAAAAGCAGCATCCTCCGCCTTTACCTGAGCAGAAAGCTCTTCTCCATACTCCTCCGCTTTCTGTTTCTTCTCCAGATAATGCTCGTACCGAACGGATAGTACATCGGACCGTTCCCCTCAAGGATCAGCACACTCTGGGCCACCTGCCGGATAAAATACCGGTCGTGGGGACAAAAACAAAATGGTTTCCCTTATAAGCCTGAAATGCCGACTCCAGTGTCTCCTTCGCCTGCACATCCCATATGGTTCGTGGGTTCATCCAGAATCAGGAAATTGGGACGGCTCTGAAGCAGCTCCGCCAGTACCAGTCTGGCTTTCTCCCCGCCGGATAAATCACTCACCCGCCGGGATGCCAGCTTTCCGGGAAACAGATACATGCCCAGAATGTTGCGCACCTCTTTCTCCGTCATGGATGGAAACAGGTCATGAAAATGCTCCGCCACTGATTTCTCCGACTGAATTTCCGCCGGTGCTGGTCAAAAATACCCGATGGTGATGTTGTTTCCCAGCACGCACCGCCGTTCCACCGACTGGTCCTTCTCCTGAAACGGCTGCAGAAGTCCTGCCACCGTCTTTAAAAAAGGTGCTTTTCCCGGCTCCATTCGCTCAAGAATGCCGATCTTCTGTCCCCCGGCGGATCCGCAGGGTAATCTCTAAAAGTGCCCGGTCATAGCCGATCTTCAAATGCGCTGCCTCAAACACCCACTTGCTGCCGGGAATGGCGGTTCGATATCTCCGGTAAACAGATGGACATCATCCTCCACCGGTTTTTTCCACCCGTTCCATGCGCTCCAGCTGCTTTTTCTTCGCCCGGGCAAAGGAAGCCTTGGTGGGCTTGTGCCGGAACTGCTCAATCACGGCGTTTAACCGGTCTTCTTCCTCTTTCTGCCGTTCCCCCAGGCTTTTTCGCTGCCGTTCAATGCGTTTTCGTTTTTCCGCCCGGTATTCACTGTAATTACCCGCGTACCGGGTCAGCTTCCCCATCAGAAACCTCCACCACAGCCTCTGCCACCTGATCCAGGAAGAAGCGGTCATGGGACACCAGCACCACCGCGTGCTCATAGCGCTTTAGATACTGCTCCAGCCACTGGATCGTGGCAATGTCCAGGTCGTTGGTCGGTTCGTCCAACAGCAGAATATCCGGCTTTTCCAAGCAGGCGGATCAGCGCGATCTTTGTCTGCTCGCCGCCGGAGAAATCTCCGATCTTTTTTGCTTATCTGCTTTCTGGAAAATCCGAAATCCGGTAAAGATTCGGTCATTCCTGCTCATATTCAAACCGTTCCCTTGCAAAGGTAATCCCGAAACGGGCGCCGCCAGCAGGATTTCCTCCACCGTCTGTTCCCGGTCAAACTGCTGCCGCAGCATCCCACAGTCAGCTGGCGGGGCGCGTCACGCCGAGCCCCTCGCCGCTTATCATCCGGTCCGGAAAGCTCCCCCGCGATCAGGCGAAGCAGCGTATTTCCAGCGCCATTACACGCCCCACCAGGGCAATCTTTTCATTTCCCTTTATCTCAAAATCCACATGGGACAAAATCACATGTCCGCCCGCCGAAACGGTACCGTCTGTAATCTGATATAACATAAAAAACCTCTTTTCTCTGCTACTGGTAACAGTGTAGCAAAAAAAGAGGCTTTTAAAGTTTTTTCCGGATCTTTTATTTCTCCACAGGTTCATAATGTACGCCGGTTTCCCCGTGAACTTCCCGGACCAGTCCTTCCTGTTTCCAGATGGTCCAGATGCGCAAAAAACTCCCTAGAGCAAACCAGCGCTGGGCCGGTGGAAAAATCATCCCAGCCATTGCAATGGATCTTCCATTTCATGCAGCCCGTAATGTCATAAAGACATGGCTTCTTCACCGGGTCATGCTGCAATTCACGGACAATTCTAAGGCAGTCTGCCAGACGCTTATGGTGTTCCTTCAGCTGGCTGATCGCTGAAGCCAATCCCCCCGCCTCCCGGTGTCCCGGAAGCGGCATGGTAACCGGATAAGCGGCTATCTTGTCCAGACTCCTTAAATAATCTCCAAAGGGAGTCTGGCACATCCCACCAGTCCGTGATATTCGGCGCAATGTCAAACAGCACGTGATCTCCCAGAAGCATGGCGCCGGTGCCACAGACTTCAAAGCAGAAATGTCCCGGCGTATGCCCCGGTGTCCAGATGGCCCGCAGCATATACCGGCCCGCAGGGGATCATATCTCCCTCTTCAAGAAGGGGTATAATCCCGGAACGAAAGCGGCGCTGCCATGGTTCTGGATGGCGTACAGGCCAGCATTGCTCTGCAAAAGATCTTCCGCAATCCCGTTTTCCCGGAAACGTTCAGACCGGTGTTCCTGCAGGGGTTCCATCCATAAACCGGTAATCCTCCCGGCTGATATATACCTTTCCACTCGGCCGGATCAGCTCCGGCGCATTCCCACTGTGGTCTGCGTGAAGGTGGGTCAGCAGAATATCCGGTATCCTCCATGGATACGCCTAGCTGTGCCAGTCCTTCCAGAAGCGCTTTTTTTACACCCTTCTGTCCGGAATCCGGTATCCACCAGCAGGGTGCGTGTCCCCGCCTCCCTGCTGCCCAAAAAAAACAGATAGCTGTTTTTAACTCCTTGAGCGGGTTTCCTTCCAGCGGGACCGGGATCGGAATACCCCCGGGCAGTACCTCTCTGATATCATAGGTGGTCATCTCTAAATCCTCCGCGTTCTGCAATTCCTTACAGGAAAAAGAGCGGGACACATCTGCATCCCGCTCTCTCTTATAAAGGTTCGTTTTTCCAATCAGTCTTTTTTCTACCTTATCCAGCTCCTCGATGATTGCCGGGATCACTTTGTACAGATCACCCACAATACCAACGTCTGCGATCTCAAAAGATCGGTGCGGACTCGTTGGTGTTGATGGCAACGATCAGCTCGGAATCCTGCATACCTGCTACATGCTGGATAGCGCCGGAAATACCGCATGCAAAGTATACCTTCGGTTTTTACGGTGGTACCGGTCTGTCCTACCTGGTAGGAGTGGTCGATCCAGCCTGCGTCAACTGCTGCACGGGAAGCTGCGACAACGCCGCCCAGCTTGTCAGCCAGCTGCTTTAATAAGTCGAAGCCTTCCGGCTTGCCAAGTCCCCATACCGCCGGAAACGATGATCTTCGCGTCGGTCAGGAAACGGTCTCCTTTAAGCTCTTTACGATTTCCAGAACAGCTTGTACGGATCTCGCCTTCCTTGAAGGAAACATTTAATTTTACTACCTCGCCCTTACGGCCTTCCTGGTACTGTGCTTTTTCCATAACACCAGGACGTACGGTAGACATCTGCGGTCTGTGATCCGGGCAGATGATGGTTGCCATTAAGTTTCCGCCGAATGCCGGACGGGTCTGCTGGATCTTCTTGTCAGTCGGGTCAATCTCCAGCTTGGTGCAGTCTGCGGTCAGACCGGTGTTGCAGTTAACTGCCAGACACGGACCAAGATCACGGCCGATATGGGTAGCGCCTAACAGAACGATCTCCGGTTTGTACTCTTCAATTGCCTTGCCAATGGTAATGCTGTACGCATCGGTACGGTAATCCTTTAACTCCGGATCATCTGCCAGATATACCTTGTCTGCGCCATGGGCGAACAGCTCATCATCGGTCAGTCCCTCTACTTTATCACCAAGAAGTACGGCACACAGCTCGCATCCAACTGCGTCAGCCAGCTTGCGGCCCTCTCGAGCAGCTCGATTACTACCGGCATGATTTTGCCTTCTCTCTGCTCACCAAATACCCATACGCCTTTGTAGGCGCTTAAATCCCGTCTGCCATTTCTTTCGTACCCTTTCCTTTCACTTGTGCTTAGATGTAATGCTTCTCGACCAGTTTGCCTACAAGCTTTGCACCCATCTCCTGAATGCTGCCCTCAAGCATTTCGCCCTTGCCCTTCTGCGGCGGGGTGAAGGAACGGAATACACGGGTAGGAGAATTTCAGTCCACAGTCTGCCGGATCCAGGTCAACTGCAACGTGATCCCATACGGTAATCGGTTTCTGGTAAGCATCTACGATACCGCCAATGCTCATATATCTTGGGGTTTTAACTCTTTTTACAGCGGTTAACAGGCACGGCATGCCAACTTCAATCACCTCGTAACCATCCTCGAGCTGTCTCTGAACGATCACCTTGTCACCCTCAACTTTGTAATCCCTGTACATAAGTAACAACCGGAACACCAAGTCTCTGGCCGATCTGCGGTCCCTACCTGAGGCGGGCCTCGCCATCGGTGCCTGACGGCCTGCGAAGATGATATCTACCTTGCCCAGCTCATTTACCTTGCGGATGCCGGCTGCGATGGTAGTGGAGGTTGCGCAGGTATCTGCGCCGCCGAATACACGGTCGCTTAACAGATAAGCTTCATCAGCGCCCATTGCCAGGCACTCACGCAGCATGTAGGTTGCCTGTGGCGGTCCCATAGTTAATACTGCAACGGAGGTTCCCTCCGGGTCCGTCCTTTAACTGAAGTGCTGCCTCCAGCGCGTTTGCGTCATCCGGGTTTAAGATATGGAACTCCCTCACGGATCAGGGTTCCCTTAACCGGATCGATCTTTTACTTCTGTTGGTGTCTGGCACCTGTTTTACACATACTAAGATCTTCATTGTGGTCTGCTCCTCTATATTCATGTTCCAGTAATTTACCAGAAAAATTACCATCTGCTGTACCTGGCTGGTTCCCTCGTAGATCGTGAATACGCGGCAGTCACGGAACATACGCTCAATCTTGTAATCCTTGATGAAGCCGTATCCACCATGGATCTGAACGGTCTTTGCAGCGATCTCGTTACATACCTCAGATGCATAGTATTTTTGCCATGGAAGCTGCCATGGAAGCATCCTGACCGTTATCCATCAGCCATGCGGTCTTGTAAACCAGGTTCTTGGCTGCTTCAAGCTTCGTTGCCATCTCAGCAATCATGAAATGCGATTGCCTGGAACTTTGCGATCGGACGGCCGAACTGCTTTCTCTCTTTTGCATACTTGACTGCCTCATCCAGACAGCCCTGTGCAACACCGATGGACTGTGCGGCAACGCCCATACGTCCGGTATCCAGAGTCTTCATTGCATTGATGAAGCCCTCTGCCTTCTTGGCCAAGGTCAGGTTGTCTTTATGTACGTACATTCTCCAGAATGATATCGGAGGTTGCACAGCCTACGACACCCATCTTTTCTCCGGCTTACCGCAGGATACACCCTCCTGCTTCATATCCACCCACGAAATGCGGAAATGCCTCTATTTCCCATGCTCATGTCGGTCTTTGCATACAACCGCCCAGTCAGCCAGCGGTGCCATGGTGATGAAGGTCTTACGGCCATTCAGAATGTAGTAGTCACCGTCTTTGACTGCGGTGGTCTGCATGCCGCCTGCGTCGGAACCTGCGCCCGGCTCAGTCAGGGCGAAGCAGACTTTCTTCTCGCCGGTTACAACCGGACGTAAATATTTCTTTCTGCTCAGCGTTTCCGGAAAGAAGGAACGGACCGCCGGAAAAGGAGTTCGGGGCTGGAAACATAGATACTTGCGACACCGGATGCTCTTGCGATCTCTTCCATTACGATAACATAGGAACGTGCGTCTCCGCCCTGTCCACCATACTGTTTCGGAATCTTGATTCCAAAGAAACCGGCTTTTTGCCATCTTGTCGAGGATTTCCTCCGGGAAAACCTCCTCTTCCTCGACTTTATCGAGGACTTCTTTTGTCAGCTCTGTCTCTGCAAATTCTCTTGCCAGTTTTCTGACCAGCTCATGCTGCTCTGTGAAAAAAATGCTTCTGCCATCTTGCTCTATTTCCTCCTTCATACATGCTTTTTGTAACTGCTCTGCGTACCCCTTTACAGTTACTTTGTATCTGAACCGGATTGCTCCCGGCTGTACACTTATTTTTGCGCCGCCATCCAGCTCACGCTGTTTTGCGGCATCCGCTGCTTCTTTGCGCAGCTCTTTTAACTCAATCTTACCACTTTGCGTTCATGGGGAATTTCTCAAACCAGAATACATAGGCCGGAACCTTATAGTCTGCCAGATGCTTCTTTAAATAGGAGGCATCCGTTCTTTTTGTCGATCTGCGCTCCCGGCTTCGGAATGACGCAGGCCGCAATTTCTTCCTGAAGAACCTGAGCCGGGACTCCCACTACCATCCGCGAATCTACCCATACCGGCGGATCGCAAGCTCGATCTCCTGCGGGGAGATTTTCTCCCGCGCGGATGATCATCTCCTTCAAGCGCCCGGTAATGTGGAGCTCACCCTTTTCGTCAAAGTAACCGGTATCTCCGGTCTCCAACCCATCCGTCTTCTGTAAAGACTTTGGCGTTGGCTTCCGGTAAATGGTAATACCCAAGCATGACGTTATAGCCCAGAACCTGGATTTTCTCCATTTTTCCCCCCCAGTACTTCCTTCCGGTTCCAAAATCCACGATGCGTGCCTTCACATGTTCGATCACATGCCCTGCCGAAACCGCCTTCCTCGTTCGGATCGTCCCGGTCCGCAATGGCAATGCGGGGCGATGTTTCTGTCTGTCCGTAGGACGGCTGCAGGCTGCATTGCGGAAGCAAATCTGCAATTTCCAGAAAATCTTCCGGGGTACACGGGGAACCTGCAATGATGCCGGATCTTAGGATTCGGCCTTTCTGCCGGCATACTTCGGTTTTCTTGATCAATGCGAAACATGCTGGGAACACCATTTAAAAATGGTGCATTCATAATGTCAATGGCATCCCTTACCTTTGCTGTCTTAAAGTAGGGGATCAGGTGCATGGACATCCCGCCCACGATGCGGAGATGATGCCGGCACAATGATCAAAGCAGTGGAACAGCGGCACGGTGATGCATCTTGTCGAAACACCCAGTGCCCATGGCACGGCTGTTGATCGGCTGTCATGGCTCAACCGAGTTCCACGGCTGGATGGTGGTCGGTCCTCCGGCTGTGCCTGGATCACAGTTCCCGCTTTTTACTTTTTCATCCGAAGAATGGAGGAAGCGTTTTTGCCCCGGCATGCCTGATGTCCTGATCTGGAGGATGCCTTCAGTTCTCTTATCCAGACGACTGATCTTAAGGTATTTTGAGTTCGGTGCGGATGCTTTAAATGCTAAGGAACACTCATTGCTCTTTTTCCGGATGTTTAGATATAAAGGGTTCCGTTTTTTCTTTCACAAATTTAATCAATCTTGCTCATCATTTATAACCGTTTTCCTTTAGCATGAACTTGTAACACCCGCCACCGTTCAACGGTCCCATTAATCGGAGCACCACTTGTTTTCAAACTTAACGGGTGTACGAACCAGTCTTCTGGTGCCATTAAAGAATGGAGTGCTTATCGGTAAACGTTGTTTTGCTTCGCCGCGCCGCTATCGCGGATCATAGTCCGGGTTCTGGCGCAGTGCGAACGAATATCCTGCTGCGATCGGGGTTTCTCGCCGAACACTTAAATTCATGCTTTTGAAAACTTTACTTGACAATATCACTTAGCTTCCCGTAGTCAGCCCCTTTCCTGGCAGGTCAGGGATCGGGGAAGTAATTCTCATTCTCTACCAGATCTATAAACTACTCGCACCGAGCTTCGCGCCAATTGTTTGTAATCCGGCATACAGGTCACAAAGATATAACAGGTCATCTGCGGTTATGCCATGCCGGAGTTGAACGGTTAGCACCATTGCGGATATTGATCGGATACTGCTGCGCCAATACCTTCATCAGTTGGATGCCTGGAACCATCATGCCCATGTTATATACAGCACTCTCTCAAACAGGGAGGTCTCAACCTTCTCACCGTCAACACCCTTGGTCTTATTGCCTGATATAATGCAGCCAGAATACCGGCTACAGGTTCATACCTACGTTGTGGTCACCGACACCAGGCGCACCGTTGAACGGGACATCGCTTCTCTGACGCAGTGTTCAAAGTATCCGCCTCTTGCGAAGAATGCGGTAAAGTCAAATCCCGGAAGATCCATCGGACCATACCACCATAACCGGTACAGATTGCATAAACCAGCTTCGGATATCTTTCCTTTAAGGTTTCATAGTCAAGACCAGCTCTCTGAAGAGCCTGCACGCGCCAGTTGGTGATCAGGACATCTGCGGAATCCAGCAGCTTGAAGAATGCCTCCTTTGCCCTCCGGAGTTTTCATGTTCAGGGAGATACATCTCTTATTACCATTCTCCAGATCCCAGGTTGTATTCTCATACATATCTAACGGACGTCCTCAGACGGAGCGGTATATATCTTAACGGATCACCCCTTTGCGGACTCAATTTTAATAACATCTGCTCCAAGGTCAGCCATAAATCTGCCTGCGGTTGCCGCAGCGATAAAGGTTGCCAGTTCAATAACTTTTACACCTTCCAATGGTTTGCTCATTTTATGTTACACTCCTTTTGAAAATATAGTGTTCCTAACAGATTCAGTCTTTGGTATCGAACTTGGTAGCTACCATATGTACCAGATACGGGATCATGATAACCGGAATGGTTAAATAGCCCAGGTACTTGTAGCCACTGCCACGATCTTATTCAGACCCCAGCTGTGCGATACCGAATGCTACTACGGTACAGATCAGGGTTACGATGATAACCTTTGCTCCAGGTTTTGCAGTCGGGTCAAAGTTTTTGTCCAGGGAAGAGCAGACACGGTTGACATACCTGCGATCATGTTAACAGCAGTTGATACGGAACCAAGAACGATAAGGATAGAAATAATCGGGCGAAGGACCCTCGGTGCCACGCCTCTGTTAACCAGGATCAGCAGCGGAATGCTTTCTCGGTTGCGAAGTTCGGATCATTTGCAATGGCCATCAGGCCGATTACTGCCATCAGGCAGATCAGAACGTTTACGAAGAAGCCCTGAACCATGGAGGTCTTCGCGTCATCCGGAGATGCAAACGGTTTTGCGTGCTACTACTAACAGACCGATGGATGCCAGCTGGAATGCAGCGTATACAAAGCCGATCCACAGTGCCTTACCAAACGGTGCCGGATTTGCCATGCTTGCGGAAATGTTTGGGAAATGTCACCCCACTGTGCGATGATGTTAGGAATATATACGATGAAAAGTCCTGCTACGATCAGTACAGATAAGGTTGCCGCTACTTTTACGTACCACGTTGGTGCCGTATACAGCTACCGCGAAAATAAAAGATTCCTACAAAGATCGTTCCAATCCAGTGGTTGACACCGAACGCGCTTTCCATGGTGCTGACGCCGGTTGCGAACGCTGCTGCCGGAGCAACGCAGATCGTTACAATATATACCAACTCATACAGGTTGGAAAAAATCGGAGCATACTTACCGTAAAAACTGTTGTTAAAGCTTCTGTAATCGTATACCTCATGCTTCTTGGCGTATTTCAGTGCGTACCACTGGAAGAAGGCGCCTAAAAACTGAGTCATGATACAGGTTACAAAAGCCCAGATTCCAAATTGAACAAAATACTGACGCAGCTGGTTTCCGGATGCGAAACCACCGCCAAACTGTGTCGTAAACCATACAAATGCAACACCAACTGTTACTGACATTTTGTCTTTACTAATCATAAAGCCGTCCCCCTATCTTTAACCGGGCAGTTTGTGAGGTGTCTGCCTGACAAATGCCCGCAATCCCATGCCGGACGGGCATTCCCACCCGCCCGGCGTTGTGACATTTTTTAGTTATAACACTTTGATTACAGCATTTCTTTTGAATGCCTGGATCATGGTTGCTGCCTGCTCGTAGTTTACCATCTCTGGCGGTCAACCTCGATATTTAAGTTCATGAGACCTGCCTTTTTCGCATGCTCTCTTGATCGGAACGTAGTCGAACTCCTCCGGATCACAGAACTTGGTCATCAGAACGATGATGCCCTTTGCGTCATGAGCCTTTGCCTGCTCAACGATGTAATCCACACGTTTCTTTTCCTTATCATAAAGGAGTGTGCAGTTGTCCATGTTCGCGAATTTCTGTGCCAGTGCGTCTACCGGGTTATCCATCTCCGGAGTATCGGTACGGTACTGTCTGGTCTCGTCTGCCACATCGTCTGCAACGATCTGGATGCCGTTGTCATCGAAGATCTTTAACAGTCCAGGTGCATCTGCCAGGATGCCGCTTACCAGAACGCGTGCGGTGCGGGTGCTCTTCGGGCCGGCTAACAGCTCTGCGGTCAGCTCTTTACGATTGCGGTGTGCTCTTCCGGAAGCATAAACCATGCGCTCTTGAATACATCGCTTCTCTCAGCTGCTGTGATGTCTGCGTTTGCTGCTGCCTCGGAGAATGCTCTCATGGCTGCGTTGTGCCGTTGTATACTTTGATGGACTCAGACAGAGCGAACTCCCGGAGAAATGTGCCCGGTTGCAACGGTCAGGTCATTGATGACTCTCTCTCGTAACCAGCCTTGGTGAACTTGATGCCGAAGTCCGGTTTACGGTTCTGCGGGTAGGTCATCGGGATGAACGGGATATCCTTTACTGCGTATTTCCAGTTCTGGCCCAGAGTCTTTAAGGAGTCACACAGAGACGGGATGATGATAGCGGAAAATGCCTTTGTACTGCCCTTGATTCCCAGCTCCAGGATTGTCTGCATGATAGAGCAGATAAATGCCGGATAATATTTCTTTTTTGCTTCGTTGATCTCCATGTCGCGCCCCAGACACCCATCGGTACCAGGCCCATGGAATGAACAATTTCCTGCGGTGTATAGTATGTTACTGCAACGACTTTCTTTGCCCTCAGCCAGATATTTGTCAAGCTGTTTTTTTTTCGGATTTGCAGCAACTTCATGAAGCTGTGCACAATTCCTTTGCTGCCATCTCTATTTCCCTCCTTATTTGCTTCCATGATCTCGGTCAGGGCCCTGTACACGGGTATCGTACTGTGCCTCAGAGAAGTTTCTCGGATCAGCCTGGTCGCCATCGAAGGAAACAACCGGGATGCCGCATGCCTCGCCGATCTGACGGCTCATCTCAGGCATGAATCCGACCAGAGTTTGCAGGAGCGGTTGGTATGTACTAACAGGCCCTCAACGTGGTTTGCCTTGCAGAGTTTGATACGTTTGTCTCTGGAATGCCTCAAGGTTCATGGCATTCGGAACATTTGCGTATGCACGGCACATTCCGTCGAAGTCATCGTAGATGAAGCCGAATGCGTCAGCGTAAAATGGTGGTTACCATGTTGATGCCTCTGCTCTTAAGCCGGTAGAGGTAACACGCAGCCATGGCCAGCATGATACCCGAACATGATACGGGTATTTCTCTTCCGCACGGAAGGTGAAACGCCTTCATGGTTCTCTTTTGTACTTTAACAGGGTTCCATTGTCGTCGCCTGCTTTTGCCACGGGCGGTAACCATAACTGCCATGTGGTTTAACAGGTCAAAACCGTTGAACGGGGGACGGAACGGCGTATTTCACGCCTGGGAGGTTGCCTCGATCCATGCGCTTGCTTGCGCGTCCGGAAGAAGCCATAACCTCTTTGAAGCGCTCATCGCTCCATTTCTACCGGTATAAGCTTCCCAGACCATGAATGACATCCCAGAACTGAGCCTTGATGTACTCGGTCTCAGCATCGGATACCTCGTAATCCGGGTTGAACGGAATATCGATCATGAACATCGGGATGTTCAGCTCTTTTGCCAGGTTCTCGTACCATTTGATCATGCAGTTACAGATGTTGTTACAGCAAAGTACGAAGTCCGGCATTGGCATATCCTGCTCAGGAGCGGATTTCAGTTTTGCGTAAGCAAAGGGAGATAAAATGCGTATGCGCAGATATCGTTGAGTAGCCATCGCCCTCTGCCTCGTTACATTCTCTCACCGCCGCCTCTTGCTGCAATGCCGGCTGCCTGGTTCTCCGGGTAGCATACAGTCCGAGAGTCTCCGGAATCTCTACCGGGAAGTTGCTGGCGCACCAGCCAACCATCTCTCCGCGTTTTTGGCCTCCATCGCGTCACTGTAAGCCTTTGCCGCAATCTGTCCCAGCTTATACTTTGCTGGAGTTCGGATCTGGTGCGGGTCTGCTCTTTTACTTCTTCAGCCATTGTGAAAAAAACTCCCCTTTATACATTTTCGTTTTCATTTCCTGAAATAGGTTCCTGCCCTGCCGTTTCCGGCAAAGCGTTCTGGCCGTCCGCGCGTCATTTTGCGGCGGCCTGTCCGGTCTGTATCAGCTCGCGTCCTCCGCAAAGGAACACGGTAAGCTTTCTGAATTTATTTATTTTTTTATGACTGGCTGCTCTTTCCGTACAATGCGTAAATTGCCGCGCCGAGCTCCCAGTTCCTGTGCGCGCTTGTCGTAGTAGATTTCCACGCCAAGCTCTTTTTTGCCATGGCATTGCGGACACCGCCATTCTGTGCCACGCCTCCCGCTCATGCAGACCTCCCGGACGCCCACACGCTTTGCCAGGGAAGCAACCCTGGTTGCCACGGACTGGCAGATACCCGCCACCAGGTCCGGGATATCAGTTCCGGATGCCAGCTGGGAGTTACCTCCGATTCCACCAAACACCGTACAGGTGCTGGAGATGTTGCCGGCTTTTACCCGCTTTTGCGGCTTTGTTTCCAACTGGGAAATATCGAGTTTTAAGATATTTTTGCCATAACATCCAGGAAACGTCCGGTTCCTGCCGCGCATTTGTCGTTCATAACGAAGTTGACCATGCGTCCTTTTTCCTCATTCAGGGAAAGAACCTTTTCCGCCGATATCAGGCGACGGTTCTTACATACGGACATACACAAAATGACGCTGCGCGGCTGACA
>VOFJ01003282.1_pt1 | contig 29043 bp, 44 predicted proteins | sample 5384081 | NCBI WGS metagenome assembly VOFJ01 (sample SAMN12384729, study PRJNA508395) | human gut metagenome | isolation source: healthy gut I | host: Homo sapiens | reverse complement strand
CGATACTTCGTTCGGTGCGTATTGCTGAAACTCCGCGCTTACCGTAATTTCCGCGCGCTTTTTCGCAGCGAAAATCGGAAGTAAAGCTGCCATCTCAGCGCGAGTTTCCACCACGAAAGTTCTCACTGATATGCCACTTTCGCCGGGGAACATCTCCAGCCAGTGCCTCCTCCAGGGGAAAATTCCGGATGCTCTTTGTCATACATTGCCATTCCCCGGTGCAATGTTTTTGCCGCAAATATCATACCGATGATTCTGTAAGATTCTCTCAGGTAGTTTTTTCACTGCTTCCATAAATGAAGATCTCAAAATTTGAATGGTTTTAAATCACTCTGAAAGCAACTGTTATGTTCTGTATCAATTGAGAAAAAATGGATACTGCTCACAATCATAGTCATCCCTTTCTGCCGCGCATTTAAATTACAGAGCTTTCGAAATGGCACTCTTTCTTTCCATATGATATAAATGTAATCAGGTTAGCTTTGGTTCGCTAAAATCTAATCGAAATATTTGGAAAAACTGCTCCAGGTGCTGGCCTGTTGTTCGCGGAATTGTTGGAAGCAATGCTGCTTTTCAAAACATGGTAGCACTGTGATTTTTCCTTCACCGAAACTAAAATTTTGCCAAAGTGGTTTCCTGTTTGAAAATCGAGCCTAATATTTGAAATAAATGGCTCTTCGGCAAAAACTGAGAACATCTTTCAATGGAACTTTCGTTCTTTAAAGTGGCTCAAATACCTGTTTTACTATCTTACTCTTCTGAGCTGAAGTCCTCATAAATCTTTTTGGCGTTACTCTTGAGTCTCACAAATCAGTGGCTCCAACACCTGTATGTTCCCCAGCAAACTTTTCATGAAAGGCAGCGTCAGATCATATGGCCTAATTTAAACTTGAGTCTTGCTGAAATCACAGCAGTTTGTACTCTGACTCGTTAGGAAATAATAATGGCTCACAAAAATCCGTTCGCTGGTTGCCATTGCTTAGGTCTACACGACTGGATCTCTGGCACGAGTAATGATCGAGGGGCACCGCATATAGGTTTGCGCATTCCCACTTGGCTGTTAATGGCTCTACATGGCTCACTTAAATGCTCACTACGAAATGCGGCCAATACAGTTTCGAAAGAAACTGTCGATATTATGTTTGATTCCAACTGGCGTGAATTTTGCTACATCAAATGCCCGCCTCATAACACCAATAATACTGCGAAAAGCCATCACCACTTTTGTGGAACATGACCGGGAGGTTTTTCTTATTCTCACATCGATGAAGTACACAATGTTAATGCCGCGATACCTCTTCGATGCCAAGTATTCATGGCAGGTCCTTACTGTGGCCATAAATGCTTTTAATCGATCGAAAACTGTTTCAGATTTGACAAATCTTTTTCAATGCACTTAAATCACTTAAGATATGATTCAAATAAACGCGGCTCCATTTTGTTTCGGATAACGTTTCTCACGGGCATTGTTTCGAGACTTCAAATGCTGCCGTTACACCAGGGCTTGCACGTGCACCGGTACTTTCTTTGCCACTGATTTCAATAACACCAATTCTTTTTTGCATTGAGGAAAGCAACATTTTCTCAACTGTTTCCGCAATTGAGCAAAGCTTGGATGAATGACACCAGGAAATAATTTGCTTCACTATGCCTTACTTTCGGCGTTTCAAAATGATAACCAATCCATACACTGCAATTGAAGGCGGTCCTCTGGAAAATCATTTCTATCAGTTCACTGGTATTGAAGAAATATTGTCGCCACTGTAAAACAGAGCCAAGTCGTCATAAATAGAAAAGAAAGACAATTCCACACAATCAAATCCATGGGAACACTTATCAAAGGCTGTATACACTTATTTTTTATTCCCTGTTGTTTTTTGAGAAAGAAACTCTGTTAATTTACTTTTCCATTCAGTATAACTAGCCCCTCTATTGATTATTTACTTTGAGTCAAACTCCTCAGGCAAACATATGCGTTGGAGAGGCAGAATATATAACACGATAACCGGCAATATTTTCATCACACATTCTGCACAGGCCAGCGGCGTTCTGCATACCTGCTGTCGTAAAAGCTTTCGAACCGTCAGCGGTGACAGCTGGCGCTTTTTGTATCGATGTCTGTGTAAATCGCAGTTGGCATTTACAAAATTGTTCAGGTTCCAACTGCTATCATAATCAGACGCGTCACTGTAACACGGCTTCAGCTGAGGCAGAATAATCTGGAAAAATGTTCGAAAAATTCCACCCAACTCCATCAAATCAGCAATTGAAATTTTGAGGGAATATGAGATAACATGCAATCATGCGGCCGTTTGAAGCTGATAACGCTTCCCATATTTTATTAATCATGGAATTTTCACCATCAAAAGAACTATACGTTACCTACTAACGACTCGATGAACTCGGTATCATCGCAAAATACAGATGTTAAAACGTTCTAAAGTGCCGTGAGGAGGCGCTCCTCACTGCCCGGGCAAGGTCCATATGCTGCCGCCCACCGCCCGGCACCAGCTTCAGGTGACTTTATCGCTTCAATGCACTTACTGGCCGGGTTCTGCAGCGTCAATAAATAAATCTGATTTACAAATAACGCACCATTGCGCAATTCTCAGAGTGTCCATTTTCTGGAAAATGAGTCGCGATTAATCAAATCTAGTTTATGTCGACAGTTCGTTAGTAACTGACTGATGCAGCAGACACCTGAAAGGCTGGTAACAGATCCAGAGTGCCAGATGATGCGGATACTACCGCGAGATCAAGATTTTCAGCGGTACGATAATAGACAATGACTTCGACTTTGGTCCACTGCATTTCGTCAACGTAACAATAACATCGTAAAGCTTAAGTCCACCTATCGGTTTGTGATAACAGCGTCGTAATTGCCGGCATTAACGGTGGAATATCTGAAAGCATGAGGAATATTTAAGCCGCTGCTGGCGCAAATCAAGCACCAGCATCACCGATTTTGCTGGAATGTTGTGGTCCGCAGATAAATCCGGCGCATACAAAATCGGCCCCCCGCACCAGCGACATCAGTGTAATAATGAGTACGCGAACTGATCCTGTTTTCATCAATGGTATTTTCGATTCAAATGGAGTTCAGCATATTGTTCAAGACACCATTATCTGGTAAACATAATATTGAATTGCACCACTTAAATACTTACAAGAATAGCGTTTGGCATATAAAAGTATCAAGTCGTACAAAATTCCTTCCTTTAAGCTGCTTATTTACAAGCTGCGCGGCGAAAGTCGTATATTCTGTAATGGCGTGCTTTGCCAAATCTTAAGTAAACGTATTAAATGTAAGAGCATGGAAATACGCTTGTTGAGAAAAGGGATGTGTGAATTTTCAGCTTCTATCTTCGTCTTCTGTAGAGTAAGCATTTCGCAAAAGAAGATACGCGTACTGCATTTTCCCAGTGGAACAATCATAAGATATAAATATCGAGTAAGAAATGCTGGTATCTCAAGAGATAACAATACCCATTTTTTCTTCTTTTCCTTTTCGGATGTCCTTTCTGCCCAACTTATCTGCTTTGCTTATTATTCCTGTGCTGCCTCATATAAAATACCTGTACAATTTTTTCTTTTTAAGTATTCAATGACTTTCTGCCTTGCTTGCTTTCGTCGGACTGATCCTCGCAGAACATTCCCTGCTTTAACCTGGAATACCTCCGCATTCCGGATGGCATATGTTACGATCCCAAAATTATCATACATCACCAGATAATGAGATTCCATCTCTTTGCATTAACTGCGCTTTTCGCATAAAATTTTCATGAGATTTCACATGATGAATTGCTGATTTCACCTGCTGCTGCAATTCCATCTACATTCTGTGAAACATAATTTAAAAACGCTTTACATGCTTCATCTCATCTGCATATCTTCAAATACCAAAGATGCACGCCACCGATACCGCAGAAATGCGTGCTTCGGGTTCTTTACTTTGCACAGATAGGGAATTACTGCCATTTTTAACTTCCCGGATTTCTGAGCTACAACAGTCTGTCTGGAAAGATGTTCCAATACCAACAACAAATGCATTTCATTTTCGGAGCACAACGTTCAATAACATCTGCGCCGTTTGATGGTTCCACAGTCTTCATACAGATATCCGTTATCAAACCAGGTCTGTAAGTAATCTAAGATTACACCAAAATTCTGCCAGTCCCAGGTTTCCGTTGAGCATTGCTTCTTCGTTGTCATTAAACTGCTCGCCTTCATAGCTTAACCAGGAACCGTTTGCATTTGCCAATGCTCCTGCTGATGTAAAAGTAATTTGCTACCGGTGTATAGCCAACTGCTTTGATTTTATCACAAGCTGCGTTAAAATCTTCCCATGTTTCAATTGCCCAGGGATCCACACCTGCTGCCTCACATACATTCATGTTTACCGCTGTTCAAGGCAGGAACCTGTGGTCATAAGTGCATACAATTTGTCATCAGAGTCCTTGATAACGCCAAGTGCTGCATTGTTTAGCTCAAGAAGCCCATGCCTCTCCGCTTAAATCTGTCAAGTATTCTTTGTAACGAATTAATGACCAGCCATGTGTCTCAAAATATCCGGCAAATCATTGGAAGCCATTCTGGTCTTCATGCTCTCATAATCATCACCATATTCATCCAATGTTACTTTTTACCCCTGTTTCTGACTCAAAATCTGCAATCACCTGCTTATAAGCACTCAGTGTATCACCCTGATAAATAAGTCGCGATTTCAATTGTTTTCCTTCGAAATTTGTTCCAGCCTCCTCGGAAGCAACCTCTGTTCCTTTTGCTGAACTGTCCGGTGTTCCACTTTCCTGTGCTGTACTGCCACCACAAGCGATCAGTAATACTGAACTCGCTGCCAGGCAGATTGCCATTGCTTTCTTTCCTAATTTCCCTCTTAACATATTTTTTCCTCCTTTTATCTTAAGCGTTTCATCGCTTAATTTACACCTTCTTTAAAAAACAAATGTACATCCATCGTATGCAATTTCATATCCCTTTGATTTTCAATTCTGCATATTTTCTCGTGTGTAAAGTTATCAAAATGTGCAAAATGATTTAATACCAATGTAGTCTTTGTGTCTATGCACTTCATTTCTGTCATTCGGTCTCTCACCTGATCCACTGCTTCAAATCCCATATGCCCCTTCTTCCAGTCTCTTGTCAACGCCGTGCAATCCAGGCTTACGAAATCAAAACGTTTTCCTTCCAGAAACTTCCAGGTAACCTCTGGGAAAATTCCCGTATCATGTGCATAAAGCAACTGCTTACCACCCTTTTTATCAGATAGAGTAACGACTTTTCTGGTTGATTGTGGTCCGCCAGAACAGCTGTAATCTCATACCCATCTTCTGTATTGACACAATCAAATGGTTCCAACCGCTGAAATCTTACAAACTTACTTACACTGCCATCTATCCTGGCAGCCTGGCAAAACCGGCTTTCGACCTCTTCATTCCCATATACCGTCAATTTCTTATCACTTAAACCTGTTGCATAATTCTCTGTTCTCATGCAAATATCATAGGGAAAAAAAATGATCATGATGGCTGTGTGTAATCAACAGTGTTTCCACTTTTCCTTAAATCTAAATGATACTGCTGTGCATGGTAATTTGTGTCCGGTGGAAAGTCGAGCAACAATGTTGTATCTACTAATGCCTGACTTCTGGTTCTGATGTTTTTTCCACCCAGTTGTCTTGCCAGCTCGCATGCCTCACAGTTACAAAATAATGCGGGCCACGCTTCCGATGCCGATGTTCCATAATATGTTATTTTCATATTGTTTTACCTGTATAGTCCTTCGTACATATTTCACAAAATCTCTTTGTTTCTTTTTTTCTTGATATTGTTATTTATACCATATTTTGATATAAATAAAAGAGAATTATGTTGTCATATTTTCATATTTTGTTGCTATTAAAAGGAGCCATTATGAGACAGAAGAATATTTGCTACTTTAGACAGAATGAATCTACAAATGAAACCGTTCACATATTAGACTGTGGCTATCATGAAACAACGCAGGGACAGCCCTCCGCGCAGACCGTCATCGACCACTATGTTTTTACATTGTATTGTAAAAGGAAAAAGGTACCTACCAGGTTCACAACCAGACCTGGCATCTCTGCCGGTGATTGTTTTCTTTTTTAATCCCAAACGTTCCCATCCGCTACCAGTCCGATGCATGTGAACCCTGGGTATACTACTGGATTGGCTTTGATGGCATCGATGCGTTACAGATTATACACTTGTGCAACATTCGCCGACACGCTCCGGTTCTACATTATAACCCTATCGAAGAATTAACCTCCATGATTCAGCCGCTTATTTTTCTCAACTCAGCTTCTACCTCTGACTGCTATACAGCACTCAGCCAGTTTTATGGCATATGTGCCAAGCTGATACAGCACAACCAAAATATAAAGCCACTGTCCCGAAAAAAGAATATTACGTAGCACAGGCAATCTCTCTCATTCAAGATTCCTACTATACGGACATCACGGTTCAAAGTGTTTCCGATACAATCGGTCTGGACCGCACATACCTGTACCGGATATTCAAAAGAAATCAGTGGTATACCAATTCAACAGTATATAGCAAATCTCCGTTTAAAGCGAGCCTGCTCCTTTTTAGCGGACACCACACTGTCTTTCTCGGAAATTGCATATTACTGCGGTTATACCTCTGAGCAGTATTTTTCTATGGCTTTTAAGAAGAGTACTGGATTCTCACCCTCTGCCTATCGAAAAAAACATTTAGCGACAAAGGAGTAATCTAAATCCGGTTTTCGCGTACCATTATGTACATATCGAGTTGCTTGTGTTATACTTTTTTTATTCATAGCATGAGCCTTCGGAAGTATGATTGTTTCTAGACAACTCAATTATACCAAAGACTAGACGGTTTCATGCTATTTTTTATGCCAGTTATTATTGAATTTTCAAGGTGCATAGGCACTTATTCAAGTGCGAAGTTTGAGTATATCATCCATATCCATCACCTCACACTACGATAAGCTGATCATCCACTTACGCCTCTTAAAAATAACAAGCGCTACCACCAGCCTGAATATTTTCTTCGGTGGTAAGCAGTGTATACACACCAACTATGTCCCACTTAAATGCATATGCTGCAAGCAGACACAGCGGGATTCCGATGCACCATGTGCCAACAATATCAATCATCATAATCATTTTGGTATTGCCGCCGCTTCTTATGATACCGCCTCCGAGTATCATATTTTCAACCTTGACCGGTGCATACAGGGCAAATACAATAAGCAATATCTTTCCAAGTTCTTTTTACACTGTCATCTACACGATACAGCCCGGTATATACTCCAGCCAGAAGAATGAGCAATATCGATACTGCTGCCGCACCAAATTAAGCCTGCATACATTATTTTCTTCGATTCTGTATAAGCCTCATCATACTCTTTCCTGCCAAGCCTCTTACCAACCATTACACCGGCAGCCGCCGACAATCCGCTAAGCGCTCCTACAATAAGCCCCTGTATCGGACAGGTAAGTGTGTATGCCGCCAGATTTGCCATTCCAAGATGCCCATAGACGGCAGACTCCACATTTTGTCCGAGGCTCCACAAAAATTCACTGACCAGAATCGGCATAATCATGATCAGATAATCCTTGATAGTAATTTTACTGAAACGCAATGACCATACCGGTTTATCTTCATCCTTTCTGATACATAAGGCAAATCCAACCGCAATAAATACCAGATTAAATAACTGCGAAATCAGTGTTGCGATCGCAGCTCCCTTTATTCCCATACATGGCAATCCGAATTTTCCAAATATCAGCAGATAATTAAGACCTGTGTTTACAGCGACTGCCCCAAAGCTCGCCCAAAAAGGTATTGTGGCATGCTCCCTGCAGCGCAGCCACGAAGATAAAATATTGCCGGCCGCCATTGGAATATAGGAGAACGCTACTATCCTGAAATAGACCGCACCGGTATTTACAATACTCACATCCCTCGTGTACAGCCCAAGAATCTGCGAGGGAAAAACTCCTGCTGCAAACAAAAACAGCGCAGCTATTACCATTCCGCTAATAAGGCTCACATCAAAACTGCACCATGCCTCTTTTTGTATCTTCCGCACCAATAAACTGTGCGATCAGTATCCCCGCAACCGTACTCACTGCACCAATCACTACAGAAAAAATCAGCGAAAAGTTTCCACATAGTCCAACTGCCGATATGTTAGTCTCCACTAACTGTCCTATCATAATCTGGTCTACAATTGAAAAAGATGCCTGCAGCATACTTTGCAAGGTGACAGGAATTGCTATTTTACACAATGTTTTCATAAATTTCGACATTATAATTCCCCCGTACTTTCTCTCTTAATTAACTCAACCGGCAACACAATTTTTGTCTCACATTCTGCTCCATCGCGCATTGCCTCAAGACACTTAATTGCAGTTTCTGCCCTAAGGGACGCCTCCTGATGAATTGTTGTTAGAGAAGGATGGCTTTCCCTGCTTGCCATGTTGTCATCAAATCCGATTATCTGGATATCCCTTGGAATCCGAATGTTCTTTCCCTGCAAAAACCTCATAAACTCAAGTGCATAGAAATCTGATACCGCAAAAACAGCGGTAACATGTTTCTCTAACAGCGTCTGATATTTATCCTCATAAAAACGCATTCTCTCCTTTTCTGTCCTTGGTATTTTCCATCTTAATGTTTCTCCCGGTTCAAAGGCTTCGATAAAACCTTCGATGCGCTCTTTATCCATGCAGATGAAATTGTCCGCTATGCACAACGCTTTTTTTTATGTCCAAGCTCCCTAAAATATCTTCCTGCCTGATAACCACCGTCATAATGATTGATGACCAGGTTGACCACCTTGGAGCATTTTTCAAAATAACCGTCATACACTACAAACGATATCCGCATCTGACTTCTGAGTTTCTCATAATCCGCTTCACAAAAACCCATCAGAATCAGCCCATCCATATTCCACATAGATGCAAACACCGGAATCTCACTGATGTCAGATGTCGTTTTTATCATCAGAAAATATCCTTTTTCATTTACCTCATGGGAGAGAGCATTTATTGAAGCCATAACAAATCCATCCTCTAAAACCCTGCCCTCATACTTTTTTCATTATCATTCACCACCACTCCGATGATTCTTGAATTATTCCTGGCAAGCAGAATAGCTGCCATATTCGGGATATATCCCGACCTCTCCAGCTCCTGCTGGACGCGTTTTACCGTCTCATCCGAAATCTTTTTCTGTTTTTCTGTGAATCACCTTTGAGACAGTTGCAGTACTAAGACCTAATGAATCTGCAACATCCGCAATCCGAACTCTGTCCTGTGCCATATGTATTCCTTCTTTTCCTATATTCTGATTATATGGTACAACAGAAATATGTGTGTTACAAAGGTTAAGTGCATAACCCATGACAAAAATTGCATTCCTGCCTCTTGCATACGGTTATGAAGTATGTCCACCTCTTGCACGGTGGCGAGCCGATGAACTTTCTGTAATAGAAAAACACCCTACATTGCTGCAAGGTGTCGATGTTGTTGTATGCATCTTTTATCTCTGGTGCATATTTCATAATCATGTCTGCAAGAAAGCCACAGCAGCATCCAAAATCCTTGTTCATTGCCAAGCCTCCCTTAAATGCAAGAATTTCTTACTATTTTACAAGTGGAGTTTGGACTATACGGTCTTTGGTCAGCAATGCCTGATGCCGAATTTCTGACACTTTTTATCTCCATACCTCTTTTGAAATGGAAACCATCTGCATTTTCTCAAAAATAGAATACGATACAACATCATATCGTAAAAAAAAAGTAAAGCATATGCCATGTTGTTTTCTCCTATCTTCCCACCAGCTTTAAGAATTTCTTATCATTCATCTGCTCATTCGTAACATACTCCCCATCACAAAATAGCGCATAAGTCGTAATCGGCGTTGGTACATTCTGAGCATCCTTCCTACTTTCGATCTTCACAGCCTTGAATGGAATGCCATTCTTCTGAGCGGTTTCTTCCAAGATTGGTACATACTTTGCATTGAAAGGACATTGGTTTGTATAATAAAGAACATAGCCACGTTCATTTATATGAGGGTGTTTTGCACATTCCTTGAACACCGGTGGCTCAGTTTTCTCTTCAAACGGCAGATACCATAGCTGGATTCCATTATCAGCCTCATCACAAGCTTCAAATCCTTTATATTTTAGAAACTTCGGATCAGCCAGAAATGGCTTTTTCCTTGCTGCCGCAAGAATACATAGGCCTTCCTTCCCCTTTTCTCTGCTGTCCTCAATACACTTGGAAAGTAAGTCACTTGAATATCCATGACCTTTGAAAGAACCGGACACCCACAAACAATTAATATACATATAACCAGGTGCTTCGATTGGATTCCATGCACACTCCGCAGGTATGTACTCAATAAAGCACTTGCCGCGTTCTACGCTCTTAAGAAACACAAGACCTTCATCAAATCTATCCGCAAGCCATGCCTTCTTTGATGATACCTGAATATCTTTATTGTCGGAAATGGCACAGCAAATGTGCTCCTTTTCAAGATTTTCTTTCGTAACTCTAATATATTCCATACCTTTAAGCCCTCCTTATCGGATGCCTGACCACAGTCTTCCATTTCTCAGGTGCCACTCTCCGCGCATCACTCAGATAAATCTCGTGGTGCATCCTCTGATCCGTTATATCAAGTGTATATCCCTGTTCTTCCATAAATCTGTGCATTGCATCTACCGTAGCAGGCTCATCGTCATACGCTCCGATATGCATACACTGTACACATAATCCCTCCTCATAGGAAAAAAACTCAACCTTAGAAAAAATCCTGTTTTTTCTTTTGCCGTAGCTTTCCTGACAGCCCAGTCGAAATTCTCCCTGGTAACAAAATCTGGCAAGCGAATAACAGAAATCCACTTAAAATCTTCCTTACGAGCATAATCAATTCCGGATACGCCGTCTCGCCTGCCGGCTCGGTCGGTTCGCAGCATGGCGTCCCCGGATGCCGCCCCCCTGCCACCAGAATCCCTCTAATGGCGGCACCACATAATCGAAATATCCATCAATCTGATGATCTTCCTTTTTGCTCATTTTAATCGTAAATGCAATTCCATACAAAAGTCCAATAGACTGCTTGTATTCTCCATCTGCATCATTTGGATTACCGCTTCCCCTTACCGCTATATAATTCATTTTCGGAACAGTTACGATAGACGGTGTGCCTTTCGGCATATAAAATTCTTTATATTCTTTTTTATAATCAAATGTCATTTTCCTAATCCTCCATAGATTTTTAATGTTTCTTCCGCATTCCTGCGGATAATGTCCCCGTGCTTCTTTTGGTTCAAGCACCTCTACTTTTGCTCCAAATGTCATAAGCCATGTCACAAGGTTTTCCATATCCGTATAGTCTGCTGAAAAGAGCAGCCTTCCATCGTCTGTTTCTGTAAAAGCAGTTCGGTCCAAATTCTTCAACCAGCCGCCATTTCATATTCGGTGTGAAAAAGAGCTTTTTACCTTTATCCCACCCGGAAATATATCTTCTCATTTGACAAATCCGGCATTGGTACATCTCTGCACAGAAATCCACGGTCTGTTTCAACAACACAATCCATACGGTTCAGTTTGAACAGCCTGTAATCTTTACGTTCTAAACACCACCCCCATACATACCAGCTCGACCACTGGAAAACCAGATAATATGGTTCTACCCTTTCGGTTGCTCTCTCCGGACGGAGCATAATACTTAAATCGTATGATGCGCCTGTTTTCTATTGCACTCTGTATTACCTCGATCTTTGGAGCAAGGGAACCCTTATACCATGAAGATAAGTCAATCAGCATAGAGTCTCTTCCACTGATAAACTCTGATGATCCAGTCTGGATTTTCTCCATCAGCTGACCGTAGTATCTGCTTTCCACTCACACTGTCAAGGCCTCTCAGCCCCGCAAGAATCATCTGCATATCTTTGGATGTCAGAATTGTCCTATCTATACAATATCCGTCCATAATACTAATACCGCCACCGGTTCCCCTGTGCCGTCCTTATTGGAATACCTGCTTTACAAAGGTCTTCAATATCCCGATTTATTGTCCTTCGAGATACCTCAAATCTTTTCTGCCAGTTCAGGAGCCGTTGTCTTTTCTTCCTGCAGTAAGATTGACAATATACCGATAAGTCTATCTATTTTCATCGTTTCACACTCCATACATATTATACCTGATTCAACACGACAATTATATGTCATGTTTATTATATCCACGAAAAATATTTTCTGTAAACAAAAAGCCTGCAAACATAAGGTTTTATTCCCAATGTCTGAAGGCTCAATAACATTAGTTGAATTCTCTCCATCCGATAAGCCAAGTTAGCCTATGATTCACTTGGAATCATCTGAAAATATCTCAGTGCCTCTACGATTGCCTCCTCCACTTCATCTATTTTATCATATTGGGTATCTAATCGTCTCTGCAAATCTGAAATTTTTTATCGTAATGAATGTCTGTAACATCCAGATTAGCTTCATGAATTCCCTCATATACAGGGAACTCCGATTGTTCCACTATATGCGTTTCATTACGGGTTCCCGTTTTCTTTTTCGGTTCGCCTGTGTCCGTATGCTATCTTCCCCATATACACTTGGTTATCAATTATTTTTTGATAAAACTTGATGAGAAACCGGGAATTGTTCCGTTTTGACGTAATTTCTTTGTATAACCATGATTATTCAAATAATTGGCAAGGTCATTGATTCCATCATTGGTATGAATATATCGTTCAAAAATCATTTGAATAATTTCCACTTCATCCTCTGCAATGACAAGTTCTCCATTTTCCAGCTTATATCCATAAGATGCAAATCCACCGTTCCATTTTCCTTCTCTGGCTTTTTGCACACGTCCAGCCATCGTCTGTACTCTTATGTTCTAACGTTCCATCTCTGCTACAGCAGCAATAATAGATATAAGCAGTTTACCGGCTTCTTTTTTGAGCTGTCAATTCCATCTTCTACACAGATAAGATTAACACCATAATCCCTGCATAAGCTGTAAAGAGCTGAGCACATCTGCTGCATTTCTGCCAAATCGCGATAATTTAAATACAAGGACGAAATCAACTCCGTCCTTGCCATCTTCAATAGCATTCAACATCTGCATAAATTTCTGGCGGCCTTTTATATTCTTACCGGAATGCCCTTCATCAGAATATTCTCCAACAATCTCCATATCTTGAAATTCTGCATATTTTCTAAGCTTGTCCTTCTGTGCATCCAGGCTGTATCCATCAACCTGAATAGCCGTAGATACACGAGCATATATGTAACATCTTGTTTTTTTCATCTTTATCCCCCAAACTTGTCTTAATAATATGAATCTATCGTAATCTTGGAAGCTTATCAGTACTAATTGATTCTAGTGTACGAATCTGTTGCAAAGCCAATTGTCGAAGCAATTCCATTCTTTCTTTTTGGTTTTTCCCTTGATGAATCAACACTGCATTATAGCTTTCTAAATTAGCCAAGATTAATAATTGATTCAGGGTTGCACCATCTCTCATATTACCTTTTATATCCGGATTTTCATCTTTCCATTGTTTTGCCGTTCTGCCAAATAGAACCACATTTAACATATCAGCTTCATTTGCATATGTAAAACTGATTTGTGCCGGTGTCAATTCCGGTGGTATCAATTTTTCTTTGATTGCATCTGTATGTATTCTATAATTCAGTTTTGATATTTCTCTGTTTAGATTCCAATTCAATGAAAAACGGCTATTTTCATCTGCTTTCAGCCTTTTATAATCCTTGATTATATAAAGTTTAAATTCTGCTGAAATCCATGATGCAAATTCAAACGCAATATCTGAATGTGCAAAAGTGCCACCATATCGTCCAGATTTACTTACGATTCCTATTGCTCCAGTTGTCTCTATCCATTTTGTAGGTGACATTGTAAATGCATTAGACCCTGCCTGATTTCTAAAGGAGTCGAATTCGACCCCTTTAAAATTACTATTATGTAGTTTTTCCCATAAAACCAAGAAATTCTATTGTATCCTTGCTTCTCATCCAATTTTTGATTACATCCTTTGGTTCATCACTTTTATAACGCGCAATATCAGTCAGTGATATAAATTCATTTTCAAAGTCCTGTGTATATATTCCAATATCAATTCCATTAGCATGAATTGTGTCTTTGACAAGATTTTTCACTTCATCATCCTCCACTTCAATTGTCTATTTACTTTCCATCTCATTTTTGTCCTTTAATTCGTCATAATACGCTTTATACCTGTAAATCGTTCTCTCACTGACATTATTCCTTCTTGCACTCTCTACCATAGTCATTCCACTTTCATAACCGGCAACAAAATCATTGTAAATAGCCATCCATTTTGCATTATGCTTCTGCCTTCCGCTTAATTTACGATTTTTATAATATTCCAGTTCTTCGCGCAGCTTGGCGTTTTCATTTTCTAATTCTTCAATTCTTTTTTAATGCTTTCTCAAGTGTTATTACCTTCTCCACTTCTTTGTCCTTTCTCCGTTCATGTCATTTTCGTTTTGTCTATATTATATATTGCTAATCAGTATTAGTCAATTTGATTTTGTCATACAGGAACACTTTTCATATTCATCATGTGAATAAAATACCGCTGATACCTTTTTGCAAGCTATGTCTTTCCATAGACTCTCTGCCTGAATATTCCTAATCCACTCGTTTAGATTCCATTTTTGTTTTAAAGCCGGTCCATATTTTAGAATCAGGGATGTTATTACATCTGCACATCTTTCAAAAGCAGCATTCTCTTTTTGCATCTTCATAATACTTCTTTTCTCATCGCTGCTCCCCTTTCCGAACATAATTTGTTTTGGCAGCCAATTTGAATTATCTGCCTTGAGCAAATCATAAACCTAAATCTTATTCGGTCTTCCCAAACCCTGGTGTCTTCGGTAAATCAAGCCATGCTCCTCCAGCTCCTTCAACATTTTGTTGACCTTCTTGTTTCCCAGATTCATCAAGTTCATAATTTCTTCGATTTGTGAAAATGATATAGGTAATTCCATATTCATCACGCCGTGCATCTCCATTGAGTCTGAAAGGCACTTGTGATCCAGCAGTATTCCATATAATACTTAGTAAAATCGAACATCCTTTTTTTTGTAAATGTGTGTTTCTATCGCCTTTTAGATTAAAATAATGTGAACATTTATTTTTACACGTTTTATTCATTTTTGCTTTGGAATTATAATCATTTCGTGAAATTGAATATTAGAAAAGGCTATCTCACTTTAGATGTGAGGTAGCCTTGACTTGAAAAATTATACACTATCTGTTCTTTTAATTTACAATTTATCACCATACGGTAACGACTTAATATAATCTTCCATAAAATGCCAATCTGGAACATATCCTTCTTCTGAATATTTATGTTTGTCATCAATAAAAATCGTTCCGTCAGTATTATGTTGCACAGGAAGTTTTATAATTGTATCCGAAATTCTTTCCATTAAGAATGCTCTGCCATATGAATATTTATATTGCTCTTTTTGCTAATATGCTCACAATAAACATTCCTAATAATTTGTTTAACCACTCAGCTCTAACTACTACCATATGGTCACCTGTAATAAATTCATCCGCTTGATAAAAACAAGTAGCTGTTGTATCGCCTATCGAGATTGCATTTCCTTCTTCGACAAATTCACTAGGTATATCTTTTTTTTTTATTAACAATTAACTCACAACCATTATTTTCACTCGTTCTTGTAATGTAATGAATTCCAAAATCCTGCTCTGTTGTTTCTTCTAACTCGTCTTTATTAAATGCTTTTGCTTTATATGGTTTCTGAATCAAATTTCCCAAACGAAACTCCTTCCATTTGACAACTTTCAACTCCACAGTTTCATAATTATTTTGTGTCGTCAACGGTTTATGATTTAATGATTTTATATAATCTTCCATGAACTTCCAATCTGGAACATAACCATCATCCGAATACTTTTTATCCACATCAATAAATGGTGTTCCATCAGCATTATGCTGAATAGGAAGATTGATCTTTGTATCAGCCAAATGAGTTTTCCATTTTCTTCCAAATGAATATTTTGGTCTTTCTTGCGAATATATAGTTGCTAAAAATATACCTGTATATTCATTCAAATTATCATTATATCCTGCAACAATATCTGTGGTTCCTATAAAATCTACATCCATATAATTTGCATATCCAACAGAACCTTGTCCGTTGCAAATGAATATAATACAATTACCCTTTGTCATTAAACTTTCATCTTTAACACAATGCAACATAACTCCATTGTCATCTTTTTTTCGCGCCTACATAAAAACATTCATTTCCATTTTCAAGCATTTGTTGATTTGCTTTTTACCATTTTGCATATCATAAAACAATTTTGATGTTTTAAACTCTTTCCAGTCATTAACATTAAGATTCATAAATCTTGCCCTCCTTGATAAGATACGCAAGATAACTATTCAATGTCCGCTGAAAATCTTCTTCACGAAGTTTTGTGTGTAATCAGTTTTCATATATGCTTCGCAAAGCCATTCATCTTTCCCGGTTACTTCTGCTGTTGCAGATAAGCCCGCAACTGATTTATGATTACGGAATAAACGAAGCCATTCTTCTTCAATAGCCTTCCATTTACTATTTCCATCATCATCAAACTGTTCTACGCGTCCGAGATTTTTCTTTTTCTTGAAACCATCTTCTTTATAGTAACCAAAAAATGTTTCTTTTGTGGTTCCATCAACTTTAACATGTGGTTCACCTAAAGTAAAAACCATACAACAAGCCGATGCAGATGCTCCCCGGATAAAAAAATTTCATTTGGAAGTGTAAACACAGCTTCTAATGTGTTATTTTCTAACATTGCTATTTTTTCATTTTGAATAATGGATTTTGTTCCTATTGCTGTTGCAACTGGAAGCAATACTGCCATTTTCACCGTCTTACGAGGTTTACCATCTTTTTTTCTTTTATCATTCATTTCTTTGATTACATCAGATAAGATAATGAACAAATACAAACCCCTTTGTTGGGTCTTCTTTTCCATTCTTTGAATTTCCCCAACTTGCTTTGTATTTAGCTGGTATTCCAATCGGTTTCGCATTATATGGCGGATTCATAAGAATAATATCAGGGTTTGCATCTTTGATAAACTCCTTGCAATCAAAACAACTTCCAAATTTAATATTGCTGTTTCCATCACCATGAATCAGCATATTTGTTGTAGAAAAGAACATAGGCATTCTCCTCAACTTCAATGCCATAAATATGTTCTTCTTTTTACCTTACGCATAAGGTCTTTTGCCTCTTCCTCACGTTTACCACGTCTACAATCAGCAAGCTCTTTTTTACCATCGCTTGTACAAGAAAAAGAACCACTTCCACAAGTTGCATCAAGAACACGCTTTGTTCTATCTACGCCCGTAGCGCGACACATAAACTCTGTAATATGATCAGGTGTAAATGCCTGATTCTTATCTGCTTTTCCTGTGTATTTATTAAAAAAGCGATGAAGAACATGTTCAGAATATCCTGCCCTTCTGAACTGTCAGTATCAATATATCTGTAAATATCCAACATAATTGTTTCAAGAATTTCTACCCAATCAGTTGTTTTCAAAGCTCTAACCTTTTGATTTCCCAGAACATTCTTTTTTGAAGTAATTCAATCTTCTTAGCTTTATTGTCAGAGTCATCCAACAAATCAGATAATACGCCTTCAATAGCACCTCTGATGCCCTTTGGTGTCATCAGACTCCAGAACTCTTTCATTGAATCAACAAATTCTTTTTTGTAATCAAAACAGTACCTTTCTTTTTTACAAGGTCTTTGATATACAAGAGACTTGTTCCTACGAACTGACTACGAAGATTCTCGTCAATATCCTTTTTTATGCAAAAGTTCATTTAATGAATATGTATTTCTAAGAACTGTTTCTCGGTCATTGGATTTATTGATTCTGAACAATCTTACATAATGGGCCATTCTGTCCAGCATAGCTTCATCTTTCAATACATGTTCATCATCAACAAATGATTTCCATACTTTGATTTTATCGTTATTTGTATTGGCAAGAACACAAATAGCTTTGTTTCCCGGATGAATTGCACGTTCGTCCTCAAGATATTCACGCAACTGCTGTTCGTCATCATCCACATAGTTCTGCTTTGTCTCAATCAAAACCACCACATCATCCATTTCAAATCGAATATCCAATTTGAAGTGTGATACAGGATGACCAACCTTTGCTTCCAGTTGTGCTTTTCCACCTGCCGCCTGAACATAACTGTATTCTCCCGCTTCTATATTGCTTGTCAGAAATTCCTTTCCGACAATTTCTACCATGTCATGTCTAAGCATAATATCCTTAACTCCTTTTCATGAAACAATCTATATAATTCCGAAATGCTTAAACGCTTGCATGATTGCTTCTTCCTTCTCCGGTGTGCATTATGGCTGTCTCGCATTTTCTGATTTAGGTAAATTAAAATTCTCTCTCACATCCAGTCCGCATTTCTTCTTAATCTGTGCAATATACAACGAAGAAACCTTCAGTCCTGTCTGTTCGAGTACATAAGTCTTTATCTGTTCATAGGTTGCTTTTCCCTTGAACTCTGATAAATCCATATCCTCCAACGAGATGTCAACCTTCACTTTCCTACTGTCGACCAGTCTCCGTTCCACTTCGGTCCGCGCTGAGCAAAGCCACAGTCTCCACATGTGTCGTGTGCCCAAACTGATCCACCGGACGCACTTTTCCGAAGTGCATAGCCGCCCCCGCACAGGATCTTCAGATCTCTTGCAAGCGTTGCCGGATCGCAGCTGACATACACGATGCGGTCCGGTTCCATACGAAGCATCGTCTCCAGGCACTTCTCATCGCATCCCTTCCGGGGCGGATCGACAACGATCACATCCGGATGAAGCATGTCCGCATCTGGCTTCCGGCTCTCCTTTTCATAGAACTCAGGAAGAACCTCCTCCGCTTTTCCCACGAAAAAGGAGGCGTTGGTAATACCGTTTAATGCCGCATTGCTCTTAGCGTCTTCGATTGCCTGCGGCACGATCTCCACGCCGTAGACCTTCCCCGCCTTCTGTGCCAGAAACAGCGAGATCGTCCCGATTCCACAGTATAGATCCCAGACGGTCTCCCCCTGCCAGTCAGACCCGCGTAGGAAAGTGCCAGACTGTACAGCTTCTCCGTCTGCACCGGGTTTACCTGGTAAAAAGACTGCGGGGGAAATGTGATAAGCGATTGCCGTATCTGTCAGTGCAAAATCATGGTCACAATCGCGCAGATGAATCTGATCCGTGATATAATCCGATCCCCAGACGGTCCGGGTCTCCTCCCCAAAATCACATTCGTATTCTTCCGGTTGATGTTCACGGAAATGCTGGTCATACCTTCTATTTTACACAACGCATCCACCAGTTTCTTCTCCTGCGGAAGTGTCTCTCCGTTAATGACCAGGCAGACCATCAGTTCCTTTGAGGTGAATCCCGTAACGGATCAGCACATGGCGCACCAGTCCCTTCCCGATCGTCTCATCATAAGGGCGGACGCCGTTCTCACGCATATAGGAAAGCACCGTTCCAAGGATCTGTTCATTCTGCGTAACGCCCAGTTTACAATCCTCCACCGGGATAATGCTGTGCGTGCGCGCTGCGTAAAATCCCGCCACCGGCATCCCGTCCCTGTCCGCGCCGATCGGGAACTGTGCCTTATTGCGGTAACGATACGGCTGCTCCATCCCCACAATCTCCTCCATCACGGAATCAATGAGTTCCGGCGCAAATCCTCCGATACGGATCAGATTGCCGCGCACCTTTTTCTGCTTATAGCAAAGCTGCTGCCTATAGTCCATCGCCTGGATCTGGCAGCCCGCAGCGCGCATACAGCGGACATGCCGGCTTCACACGGTAAGGCGACGGTTCTAAAATCTCCTGCACCCTGGCATAGCCGTAGTTCTTCTTGAGCTTCGTGATGCCGGCACGGATCGTATCCCCGATCACAGCATCTTTCACGAAAAAGGTCATCCCCTCGTATTTTCCGATGCCCTCTCCGTCAACGCCCATATCTTCGATCTTTAACTCAATACTGTCGTTTTTCTTCATATCCTGTGATATACCTATGACTCTCTTCCTGATCTGCGGATATTGCTCTCCAGCAGGCGGTTATATCCCTGCCACTCCAGATTGTTCTCCGGAACACTTGCAAAAATCTCCCGTATTGTCTCCATCTTGGCGTCAATATTGTCCGCAAAAACTGAGTGCCAGTGCTTCCGCAAGTGCCGGTTTCTTCGGCGAACCGTATTCCAGTTCTCCGTGGTGAGCTAAAATGCAGTGCTTCAACTCATTGGCGGTTCCCTTCGGGAATCCTGAATCGTGCGGATCCGCTCTCCGACCATCTCGGCACCGATCATGATATGTCCTAAAAAGCTGTCCTCATCCGTGTAATCGTTCTCCGGGAACGTCGAGAGTTCCTCCAGCTTTCCGATATTCATCATGGAAAATTGCCGCAGACACGATCAAATCGCGGTTTAAGATCGGATAAGTTTCCGCAAAATAATCACAGTTCTTCGTCACAGAAAGCGTATGCTCCAGCAGACCGCCTACAAATCCGTGATGCACGCTCTTTGCTGCGGAATGGAACTTGAACCGTTTTTCAAAAATCCTTATCCTCGACAAAAAACGCTCTCCAGAAGCTTTCTTAAATACGGGTGCTTCACGGAAGCAATCAGTCCGAGAAAGCTCTGTATACATCCCGTCGATGTCCTTTTTGGATACCGGCAGATAATCTTTCGGATCATATTCCCCTTCCTGCACCTTGCGCACACGCTTTACGTTGAGCTGGAGATTTCCCTGAAAACTTGTGATGTCTCCCATGACTGCGATGTAGTCTAACGAATCAAACTCATCGATTCCAACCGAGCCCGGCTCCCAGATCTTGGCGTCCAGTGTACCGGTCTTATCCTGCAGGATCAGATTATCATAAGGCTTTCTTTCCGCCTTTGTCAGCGCTGACTGCTTTACCTTGCACAAATAGATTTCGTTGATTCTCTCGCCCTCACGCAGGCTCTCAATATACTTCATTTCTGACCTCATTTCCATTTCTCTAATATGGCGGTGCCGCAAGACACCGCCTTCTGTTACTATCCTCTACTTTAACACACCGACCTGTACCGTACAGGTGATCTCCTCGTACTTCTCCGCGCCCTGCCGCTGTACAACGATCTCCACCTCGTCGCCCGGTTTCAATGCCAGAAGCTTGCTCTCATAACTGTCCACCGTGTAGACAGCTTCTCCATCCATCTCTGTAATGACATCGCCGCTCTGCAGTCCTGCCGCCAGCGCTGGTGAATCCATCTTGATTCCTTGATGTATGCACCCTTCCGGAATGTCGTATTCCTTGGCGGTTGCCGCAGAAACCGTCGTCAGTCCCAGACCGATATACGGAATGTCCTGATTGTTGGACAGCTTCTCGATCAACTGCTTTAACTCGGAGATCGAGAGGGCTGTGAGCGTCGTCTGATCCTCCTCATTGCCGTAATCCTGCATTACCAGACCGATCACCTCGCCGTTCACATTGATGATGACACCGCCTGCCGCTGCTGCTGCCCACAATATCCGTCGTAAAGACGGTATAATTATTGTCGATCGTGGAAATCACATTGTTGGTAGATGTAATATTCCCCGTAAGGATCGAATAGTTCGTTCCGAGCGGACTTCCCACCGCAATAACCATGGTTCCCTGCATTGTAGTCAGTGAATTCCCGAGCTTCGCCACCGAGATTGCATTCATGGTATCCTCATCCACCTGACTGCGCGGCACCGAGAGCACTGCAATTCCCGTATTGCCGTCGTAGTGCTTCATGGACGCTTCCACCGTCACATCATTGATGAAAGTAACATAGACCTCCTGTGCATCTGAGATGACCTTGCGCTCCGTTAAGATCAGAAGTTCCTGACCGCTGTCTGCAATGATAATGCCGGATGCCTGTCCCCTGCTCTCGTAAGAATTGTTGAACCAGTCCGTGTCGCTCTTGACCCCCGTCACGGTCACGACAAAGCGGTTTGCTTCTCTTCCCACCGCATACAGCTTGTTCTGCACGTTCTGTACATCCGCAATCTCAAGCTCCTGGGGCTGCTGTTTCCCAGCGGCGGTTCCTCGGAAGGTGCCTGTGGTTCCTCGGATGCCTCCGTCTCCTCGGATGTCTCTGTCTCCTCAGTCAGCTCCGTCACCGCAACCGAATCCTGCGGAATGGTGACCACCGGTTCCTCCTCTGGGCAAAACAGTGATTCAAACTTAGGCTGAAAATATGCAAAAACCAGACTTGCTATGATTCCAAAAACGACTGCCATCAGAGCGATAAAACCTGCCTGCATCAGCAATCGCTTCTTATTGACCGGCTTTTCTTTGATTTTTTCGTTAATAAAAGAAAACTGATCGTTATCCTTTTGCTGCATGATTTTTTGCCCGTTTGGGTACTTTTCAGTATACCTCTCTGCCCGCCTGCACACAAGTGCCGGAAAGACTTTTTCCGGGCGCAAACCGTACCAGTAATCATTATAAAATGAATCACATACGCTTGCAATAGGATTCTACAATTCTTTTCAGGTTCCGCTTTCCAAGACTCCCGGAATCATATATAATAAGAAGGACATTTGGCATGTGTTTTGAAAAACGAAAGGAACTACTATGAACGCGAAAGTTTTACACACATTAGAATATAACAAATTCTTCGATCAACTGACCGAATATGCGTTCAGCGCCGACGCCAGGTCGCGCTGTCAGAAGCTGCGCCCGATCACCGACCGCGCGCAGATCGAACAACTCAGCAGCAGACATCGGATGCCTTAAGCCGGCTGTTTAAATACGGCTCCCTGTCCTTTTCGGGAGTTACGGACATCCGTGATTCACTAAAGCGCTTAGAGATCGGCGGCGCCTTAAGCGCCATTGAACTGCTGCGTGTCTGCTCTCTCTTAGAATCCGCCAAGCGCGCGAAGGCTTTTGGGGCGCCAGACACAGGAAGACGATCAGCCGGACGATTCCCTGACCGGTCTTTTTGCCGGCATCGAACCTCTCACACCGCTGTGTGACGAGATCCGGCGCTGTATTCTCTCTGAGGACGAGATCGCCGACGACGCCAGCAGCACACTGCACTCAATCCGGCGCTCCATGCGCGGAATGAACGACAAGATTCGCGCACAGATGAACTCCATGATCAGCAAACCACGATTCCAGAAGCTATCTGCAGGATGCCGTGATTACCACCCGCGACGGACGCTACTGTATCCCGGTCAAGGCGGAATATAAGGTCAGGTGCCAGGCATGGTGCACGACCAGTCCTCCACCGGCTCCACCTTTTTCATCGAACCCGCAGCCGTTGTCAGCTTAAACAATCAGCTGCGTGAGCTGGAAATCGAGGAGCAAAAGGAAATCGCCGTTATTCTGGCAAATTTGAGTGCCGAAGCAGGTGCACACACCCTTGAAATCGCAGAAAACCAGCGGATTATGACGCAGCTCGATTTCATCTTTGCAAAGGCTTCCCTTGCGATGGATCAGAATGCTTCCCGTCCGCTTTTCAATGACGAGCATATCGTTCGTATCCGTCAGGGACGACATCCGTTGCTTGACCGCAAAAAAGTCGTTCCGATCGACGTCGAGCTTGGCAAAAATTTCGATCTTCTCGTCATCACCGGTCCCAATACCGGCGGTAAAACCGTATGTTTAAAAACAGTCGGACTGTTCACGCTGATGGGGCAGGCAGGTCTGCACATTCCTGCCCTAGACCGCTCGCAGCTGTCCGTTTTTACAGAGGTTTTTGCAGATATCGGTGACGAACAGAGCATTGAGCAGAGCTTGAGTACCTTTTCCTCCCACATGACCTCCATCGTCTCCATTCTGGCAAAGGCAGACGCAGATTCCCTGTGCCTGTTCGATGAGCTGGGGGCCGGGACCGACCCGACTGAGGGTGCGGCGCTGGCGATTGCAATTTTGAACTATCTGCATGACCGCGGCATCCGCACAATGGCGACCACACATTACAGCGAGCTGAAAATCTACGCCCTTTCTACGAAATTTGTTGAAAACGCCTGCTGTGAATTCGATGTGGAAACGCTGCGCCCTACCTACCGGCTGCTGATCGGCATTCCCGGAAAGAGCAACGCCTTTGCAATTTCCAAAAAGCTCGGTCTTTCCGACGAAATCATCGAAGCTGCCAAGGAGCAGATCGACGAACAGGACGTCAGCTTTGAAGACGTTATTTCCGATCTGGAAAAGAGCCGCGTTACAATTGAAAAAGAACGCCGCGAAATCGAAGATTACAAAAAAGAAATCGAAGCCCTCCGGCATAAGCTGCAGGAGAAAAACGATAAAATCGACCAGACGCGGGACCGTATCCTGCGCGAAGCGAATGAAAAAGCGCGGGATATTCTGCGTGAAGCAAAGGACACCGCAGACGAAACGATCCGCATTTTCCAGAAAGCCGGTCCCGGCGCTTCCATGAAGATCTGGAACAGGCGCGTCAGAAGCTGCGCAGCAACATCGACGACAAAAACAGTAAGCTTTCCGTCGCTGCAAAGGACAAGCCCAAAGCTCCGGCGTTAAAGCCCGAACAGCTCAAAAAAGGCGATGCCGTGCGCATTGTTTCCATGGGGCTCAAGGGTACGGTCAGCAGCCTGCCTGATGCAAAGGGCAATCTCTTCGTGCAGTGCGGCATCATGCGCACCTCCACGAACATAAAAGACCTTGTCCGCATCGAGGAAGCGACGATTACCACGCCTACGATGTCCAAAACAAATACCGGCAAGCTCCGGATGTCCAAGTCCTTCTCCGTTTCCCCTGAGATCAATCTGCTGGGCAAAACGGTAGACGAAGCCCTCGCCGCCCTCGATAAATATCTGGACGACGCTTATCTGGCACATCTGGAAAACGTCCGCGTCGTACATGGCAAGGGGACCGGTGCCCTGCGCAAGGCCATCCAGCAGCATTTAAAGCGCATCAAATATGTCAAATCCTTCCGACAGGGCGAATACGGCGAAGGCGATGCCGGCGTAACGATTGTAGAATTTAAAAAATAATCCGCAGGACGGCAATCATCTGCCGACTTTGCAAAAACAAATAACGAGGTTCATTATGGTAAATAAACAGAAAATTCTGATTGTTGACGACGATGCCAATATCGCCGAACTCATTTCGCTGTACCTGACCAAGGAATGCTTTGATACGATGATCGTGGAGGACGGGGAATCCGCCCTCCGCGCTGTGGATACCTTCGCGCCGAACCTGATTCTGCTCGATCTGATGCTTCCCGGCATCGACGGCTATCAGGTCTGCCGTGAAGTCCGCAGCAGTTCCTCTGTTCCCATCATCATGCTGTCCGCCAAAGGCGAAATTTTTGATAAGGTGCTCGGCCTGGAGCTTGGTGCGGATGATTACATGGAAAAGCCCTTCGACTCCAAGGAGCTTGTCGCAAGAGTCAAAGCGGTGCTGCGCCGCTACAAGCCAGCTGCTGCCGTTCCGGCAAAGCCTGCTGTGGAATGTGTCGAATATCCCGATCTGACAATCAATAAAACCAATTATTCCGTTATGTATATGGGGAAAAATGTCGATATGCCGCCAAAGGAGCTGGAGCTTCTCTATTTTCTGGCAGCTTCGCCCAACCACGTTTTTTCCAGAGAACAGCTTCTGGATCAGATCTGGGGCTATGAATACATTGGCGACACGCGTACTGTGGATGTTCACGTGAAGCGTCTCCGCGAGAAGATCAAGGATCATGCCAACTGGAGCCTCGCAACGGTCTGGGGCATCGGCTACAAATTCGAGGTTCGTGACCTATGAAACGTACCCTTTACCCCAAACTGCTCGCCGGCTATCTGATGTACGGTCTGATCGGTTTTCTCATCATCACAACCTTTACCTACCACATTACGTTCGCCTTTGTGGAAAAAAAAAAAAAGGAGGCTGCCAGCCTCTACCGGGAATCCGCCCTGATCTCCTCCAACTATGCCGGGAATTATTTTTCCAAGACCATGACGCTGGACGAGATACAGACACAGCTTTCCACCTTAAGCACCTATCTCTCCAGTGAAATCTGGATTGTGGACACGCACGGCAGCATCATTCTGAACACAGCGGCGCCGGGCTGTGATCCCACACCGGTTCCCGGCTTCAACATTACCGACTTCGGAAGCCGCTATTATCAGACCGGCACGTTTTATAACCAGTTTACGTCAGAGATGTTAAGTGTTTTCTCGCCGATCACCGTCAACTACAAAGTGCGCGGCTATGTGGTCATCCACAAGCCGACCAGCAGTCTCGTGTCCTACGCGAACGGACTTGTCGCCATCGCTTATGAGACGCTTGGGCTTCTGTTTCTGGCAGCCTTTGTGGTACTGATTCTGTTTACCTATGTGGTGTACATACCGATCCGCAAGATTACGAAAGCGGCGGACGAATATGCCGCCGGCAACTTTGAAAAAAAAGATTGATGTTCACTCCAATGATGAGATCGGCTATCTCGCCGCCTCGCTCAACTACATGGCGAACGAACTGAATACCCTGGAGGACGACCAGAAAAAGTTCGTCTCTAACGTCTGCATGATTTCCGTTCGCCCCTCACTTCCATCAAAGGTTATGTGGAAGCGATGCTCGACGGCACCATTCCCGTAGAGATGCAGGACAAATATTTAAACATCATCCTCTTTGAGACCGAGCGGCTGAACAAGCTGACCAAGAGCCTTCTTGAGTTAAACAAATTCGGCTCACACGGCACGATGCTGGACATCACGGATTTCGACATCAATCATACGATCCGCATGACAGTCCAGACGTTCGAGGGGCGCTGCACGGAAAAGCGCATTACTTTCAATCTGATCTTAACCGGCGAGAAGCTTTTTGTCTCCGCCGATATGAGTAAGATCGAGCAGGTACTCTACAACCTGATCGACAATGCAATCAAATTCAGCCACACGGACTCCGCAATCACAATCGAGACCACAGAGAAGAACGACAAGATCTTCGTCTCCGTCAAGGACACTGGCATCGGTATCCCGGGCGACAGCATCAAAAAGATCTGGGAGCGCTTCTACAAGACGGATCTCTCCCGCGGCAAGGACAAAAAAGGAACCGGGCTTGGTCTCTCCATCGTAAAGGAGATTGTCCAGGCACACGGCGAAAACATCAACTGTATCAGCACGGAAGGCGTGGGAACGGAATTTATCTTTACCCTGCCGTTAGCAAAGAAGCTGTCCCATCAGGCGGGCAGTTGACTTTGGGGCGATAAGTTATATTACAGGAAGCACTTGATACAGATTTCGGCTGGAACTGCATATGAAACATTCGTTGGAGAAAAATGTGTGTATTTCTTCCAGCCGGATGACTGCATCTGATTCCGTGTCTCTTCCACGTTTGGACTCTCCCGGAGTGTGTCCGACAAGCCACAGACAATGAGCGGACTTTCTAGTGTCCCTTGGTACTATAAGCATGTAGATACATTATGTATGTATCCGCATGCTTATTTTTATTATAATAAAAGGCGGATAAGGCTAGTGCGGTGGGACATAGCTCCCGTTTTTTTAGAGTTTATTCCGCCTCTTATTATAAGCATTCGTTTAAACAGGTTGGATTAAATACATCCGTGTAACGAACAAGTCTGAATGGTAATAAGTCTGGCGGAGAAAAGGAGGATTTGCATGAAACAAATAGTAAGTGTAGGAATCGATGTATCAAAAGGGAAAAGCACTGTCTGTGCCATGATACATCCTAATACGATTATTAAGGAATCGTTTGAAGTTTTGCATACCGTAGAAGAAATGTCAATGTTAGCTGATTACATCGGATCACTTGATGGAGAAATTCGTATTGTAATGGAATCAACAGGGCATTATCATCTTCCGGTTGCACAATTTCTGTATCAAAAAAGGCTTTTTGTATGTGTTGAAAAAATGCATATATTATACGACAATTTTCACGCATTATGCTGCATGGCGCAAAAACAGATCCGCTTGATGCAAAAAAAATTAGCAAAGTACGGTTTGGCATACTGGAGCGAACTGAAACCATATAAATTTCATCCAAGCTGCTACACAGAATTAAGTCTATTATCCAAGCAGTATCAGACATACATAAAGCTTTTTGATTGCTGCTAAACAGAATGTAATACATTTGATGGATGAGATGCTTCCTGGTTTCAAAGAAGCGCTGGATACAGCAAGCAGTGTTCAATTCTCAAAAGTGAAATATGTGGATTTTGCCAAAGAATTCTATCATGTTGATATGATAAAAAAGCATGGGAAAAGAAATTTTTCGAGAGAATTATAAGCAATGGTGTAAAGAAAAAAAGGATACCGTTTCCAATCAGAAAAGGCAGACGAGCTTTTTCACTTGGCGGAAGACGGTATCCCCTACACTACCAACAGAGTTCCCTTCAACCAGACTCTGTATGGAAGTAGCAACAGAGCAAGTAAGCCAATTAGGTTATGCTCTAGAACAAATATTATCACAAATGCAAAATCTTGCAAAAAGACTTTACCAGAATATCAAACGATACGCCAAATGGGAGGCATGGGTGAAAAGTTATGTGTAAGGTTTATAGCTGACATTGGAGACGTTCGACGTTTCCATAATGGCAAAGCATTAGTTGCTTATGCGGGAATTGATGCTCCGCCTTATCAATCAGGACAATATACCGGCACCAAACGTAGAATAAGCAAACGCGGAAACAGTGCATTAAGGAAAACCGGTTATGAGGTTATGAAAAGTCTGAAATCCCATCCGCCCAAAAACAGATACTCGTGTCTATGATTTTATAATTAAAAAAGAGAATGAAGGAAAAAGTAAGAAACAAGCCAAAATAGCCGGTTTAAATAAGTTTTTGCAAATCTATTATGCAAGAGTAATGGAAATATATAAGAATATAGTATAGTTGCATAAGAAAAAAAAGCCTGAATAATCAGGCCTATTTCTTATGCAAAAA
>VOFJ01002052.1_pt1 | contig 29049 bp, 44 predicted proteins | sample 5384081 | NCBI WGS metagenome assembly VOFJ01 (sample SAMN12384729, study PRJNA508395) | human gut metagenome | isolation source: healthy gut I | host: Homo sapiens | reverse complement strand
ATCAGTACTTCGTTCAGTTACGTATTGCTGTAACCGATTTCTTTTTAACTGAAACAGACATTCTTTGCGCTTTGCAAGGCTGAGCACCGGCGGGTGTAGCATTGCATAATGTGATTGGTGACGCCGTTTCATGGCGAAGCAGATATCGGTCAGCACCGGCGAGAAAAGATACCGATAACTTTTCCCTGCTGCGTTCCCCAAGAGAAAGCGTAACGGCACAATCAGGATGTGTTTTCTTTATCTGAAGGATCAAAGCTGCCAGCAGTTCATCTGTGTAAAAGCATCATCTCCGCCCTGCAGTACAAAGGTGCGGAATCCCAGTGTATAGCCGTTTTGAACACAGGCAAGGATTTCTTCCGGCATCAGCCTGTAACGTACGGCGTTTTTGTTGCTTTTGCGAATACCGCAATAATAGCAGTCATTTTTACAATAATTGGAAATTTCGATTAACCCGCGAATATATACGTCCTGCCCGTAAATTTTGCATCGAACCTGTCTCGCCTGTGCAAAGAGATACTGGGCGGAAGCTTCACTGTGTCCGTCAATCAGTTTGATCCATTCTTCTTTTGCCAGTACTTGCGTTTGCCGCAGTTTGTCGATCAGTTCCCGCATCGTTCCTCCAATAAAAAAAGCTCCATGCTGCAAGCAGCATAGAGCAGAAAAAACAAAATCATGTCATTTCTGTCTTGCGGCGCAGATTCTTCTTTGCCATCAGGTAAAATATCAATCGTTTGTGGTAGGAGATTCCATCCACTTACATTTTGTATTATAATCCCGAAGCGTTCTGTGTGTCAAGGTTCTTATTAAAATAGAAAAGCTTTTTATTGACGGACTGAGAGAAAGCAGATAAAATTAAGAAACAATTTTAATTGTTTTGCGATGTTGCAGTAATAAAAAAGTACCGGGAATTAGAAAACTGTTCCCTGTGATTACTGAGGTGATGTTTATGAAAGAAGATAATAAAAAAATAACGCCGTTCTTAGGTTCGGCCTATTATCCGGAGGATTGGGATGACTGCGAAATGGAACACGATATTTCCAAAAATGCAGGAAGTGGGCAATGAAAGTGGCACGGATTGGAGAATTCGCATGGCGGAAAGATGGAACCGGAAGAAGGAAAATTTGATTTTACTTGGCTGCATGAAGTGGTTGACCGTCTCGCAGATGCCGGTATCAGCTGTCATATTGGGAACCCCTACCGCGACGCCCCCTGTCTGGTTTTGAAAAAACATCCGGATGCCGCGGTTCTGAATTCTGCCGGGATCCGCACGAGTCATGGCGGAAGACGCCGTTGCTGCTCGAATAACGCGGCGTATCAGGAGGCTTCTGCTGTCATCGTGCGGGCGTTGGCAAAAAGAATTCGGTTCCGACCGAAATGTGATTGGTTGGCAGCTGGATAATGAAATTTACATGCCAGGCACAGGTTGTTTTTGCCCAGTCTGTGTCGATCAATTCCGAAAATATCTAAAACGGAAGTATCAGACGATAGAGAATCTCAATAAAAATGGAATTTGAATATTTTCAGCCAGGCGTACGACAGTTTCGAAGAAATTCCTGCACCAGCGAATGCATGGCATCATCCCATATTTTACTGGAATGGAACGTATTCCAGCAGGAATCTGCATTTCTTTCCTGCACATGCAGCGTAAAAATATTGAGCGAATATACGGATGCGCCGATCGGAACGGATATGATGCCGTTTGCAGGGCTAGATTATGAAGAAATGAATGCGCCCATGGATGTCGTAATGTTCAATCATTATAATGTAAGAAGAAAATCTTTGGATGGCTGGATTCTGGTTTGACTTTCTGCGTGGACTGAAGAAAAAGCCGTTCTGGAATACCGAGACACAGACGGGGGTGGAGTGCGGCGGCTTCTGTTGGGCAAATTATGAAACCGGAGGGCTTTTGTCGTGTCAACTCCTGGATGCCTATTGCATTTGGCGGTGCGGCGAATCTATACTGGCTCTGGCGAGCAGCATGGGCGGGGCACGAGTTGATGCATGGATCTGTATTATCTGCAGCTGGGAGACCGCTGCATATGTTTGGAGAAATCAAACAGACAGCAGCAGAATTCGAAAAAGGCCATGGATTTTTCTGAACGGCACGGAAGTACAAACGGAAATTGCAATGCATTTTACATCTCTGAATTGGAATTTATTGCCTGTCAACCATGGATAGACGGATTCCGGTATGATGAAAGGGATTTTAACGGTTTCTACCATCCCTGCTGATCGGAATGGGAGCACGTGTGGATGTATTGGTTCGAGAAAAAAGCTGGATTCTTATAAAATTCTGCTTTCTCCGTATATGATGACGCTTGAGGAAGGAAATTTGGCCGAAAGAGATTGAAGAATGGGTAAAGAACGGCGGCGTGTGGATCGTAGGTCCGATGACTGACCAGAGAAATAGCATTGGAACGCACTATACAGATCGGGCAATGGGCATGCTGGAGCGTCTCACAGGAGCGCGTCTTGCTTTCTCTGCGCCGGACCGAGGCGCGTATATCAAAGCTTCCTGGCAGGACGGTGCGACGTTTACCGGAAATTTGTGGTTTGAAATAAATATGATACAAGTCAAGAAAATACACTTGTCACGGTCGCGGGACTTCATTCTGCGATCAAAGGGAAAAGAGCCTTGTGATGTCTTTTCCTGTGGGACGTGGCCAGATTTTGCTTTTTTTGGGAAGTATTCCGTCCCTGATGATCTAAAACGGATTTTCACACTTGCGCTAGATCGTGCAGGTGTAAAGTTGCCTAAGATTACAGGGAGAGTTGGCGGTGATCCCGCGCAGCGCGCTGCCGGAGACGGACTGATTCTAGCGGAGATCGGAAACCACCCAGCATCAATTGCGTTGGAAGAAAAATGACCGACCTTTTAACTGGGGAAACGTATGTGGGGCATACGGAATTGCCGCCGTATTCCGTTTTGGTTCTACGCAGATAAAATGAGAGGCGACGAAATTCAAAATCGATAATTTCTTCAATGAAAAATATCGAGATTTCTATAATTTTATTTCAATTCTACCATGAATGCAAAATCACAGCACACATCTTTTGAAAGACGTGTGCTGTGATTTTTACGATGCTGCCTTCCTTCCTGTGCACAACCATAATCTTTTTATGATACCAGCAGGAATAAAACAATGGGATCTTTCTTTGAAAGGAGCATATACTAGGACAATCGAATAGACTTTGTATCAGCAGTACATGTTGTATGCGAAATACAAAGGAATGCAAATAAGGAGGACACGGGTATATGGAATCTAAAAAAGGGATCCGATTACACGGGGCTTACCGCGGCAGAGGCGGAACACAGGTTAGGCAAGTACGGAAAAAATACACTGGAACAGCATAAGAAAAAAATCGCCGGTATTGTTGTTCCTGAGTCAGTTCAAGGATATCATGACAATCATTTTGATTGTTTGTACGGGCATTTCAGCTTTTATGCAGGACTGGACGGAAGCTGTCGTAATGATCGGAATCGTCGTTGTAAACGCGTTTTTAGGTTGTCCAGGAATATAGAACGGAGAAAACAATTGAAGCACTTCGGTCGATGACAGCGATGCGCACGCAAGAGTGCTAAGCGACGGTAGACAGATTGAAAATCAAGTGCAGAAGATATCGTTCCCGGAGACGTCCTATTTGTAAAGGGTGGGGATATTTTACCAGCGGATGGATTTATTATTTACTTTCCGCTGGGCTTATGGATGGATGAAGCCCTGCTTACAGGGGAATCGGCGGCGGTTGAAAAAAAAAGCGAAATGGCGGGATATGATTCTTCTGTGTATTCTGGCACACTTGCGATCAGCGGTTCGGCGACGATCGGTGTGACAGATACGGGAATAATACAAAAAATGGGTAAAATTTCCGGCATGATTCAGGAAGCAAAGGAGGAGGCGACGCCGCTTCAGCAACGTCTGGCAAAAGCTTGGAAAATATATCGTATTCGCTTGTCTCTTTATCTGTATAGCAGTTTCTGTTGCGGGGATTTTGCGTGGAGAAGATATCATCAATATGTTATTGACCGGAATCAGCCTGGCAGTTGCAGCGGTTCAGGGACTGCCGGCGATTGTAACATTTCTTTGGCGCTTGGTGTACAGAGAATGGCGGCAAATAACGCACTGGTACGGCGCCTGCCCGCAGTGGAAAACATTGGTGGCACGAATGTCATTTGTTCAGATAAAACAGGCACGTTAACACAAAAACAAAATGTCTGTGCGCGAAACGCGTCTGCCTGCGGAAATTTTAAAGACCGGAACGCTAAATGCGGCAGGCGCGGGGGGATTTCGAATGCTTTCCAATATATGCAGAGTCTGCAACAATTTGTCGGATGCAACGGAACAGGCACTCAAAGATATCGGCGGCGCGGAAGCGGAGCTGCCGCGGCAGAATTCGTCCGAACCGCCGAGGGTGCCGTTTGACTCCTAATGAAAATGCATGAGTGTGATCGCAAAAAAATAAGCAGGGCGAAATCTTTGAAATGGAAAAGGGGCGGCGCGGATGTACTCGGAAAGTCATCCTATTACATAGAAAACGGCAAGGTCAAGCGGCTTGACAAAGTTGTGCTGGAGCGCTTTAGAAATTATAATGATTTTCTTTGCCGCTAAAGCGCTCCGCACATTACTTGCAGTGGCATACCGCCGGATTCAACCTGCGGAAGCGGAACAGTATCAGCAATCAAAGGGATAAAACAAAGAGCTTGCGCCTGGAATCAATTTGATTTTTGTGTAGGCTTTATCCCAGCTGATGGACCGGCCCGTGAAGAAGTACCAGCGGCGGTGCAACGATGTGCCGACGCGAGGAATTCGCTACGATTATGATTACAGGAGATCCATAAAAATTACTGCGGCAGCAATTGCAAAAAGAAGTCAACATTCCAGGATCTCGCGTTCTTACAGGAGATGAAATCAGCAGGATGGACGATGCGGAATTTGAAGAAGCCGTGGATCATGTCAATGTATATGCGCGCGTTTTACCGGAACATAAATTGCGGATCGTAAAAGCTCTGAAAAAAAAATAATACAGTGGCGATGACGGAGACGGCGTAAATGATGCACCGGCGATCAAAGAAGCGGATATCGGGATCTCGATGGGCGTAAAAACGGGAGGACTGACGTTACGAGGAAGCATCCGACATGGTATTGATGGATGATAACTTTGCCACGATTGCAAGAAGCCGTCAAGCAGGGGCGCGGAATCTATGACAATATCCGGAAATTTATTCGGTATATGCTGGCCTGCAATTTCGGAGAGGGTTGTTACCATGTTTGCAGGTGTGTTATTCGGCCTTCCGCTTCCTTTGTATCCAATCCAGATTTTGTGGGTCAATCTTGTGACAGACGGTTTGCCGGGGATTGCGCTTGGCGTGGATCCCGTGACAGACGATATCATGAACCGAAAAACCTGTGCCTGCGGACCGGGGCCTTTTCTATGGCAGAATGCCGTTCTTGATTTTATTCCGGGGTTGCTAATCGGACTTTGTACTCTAGGTGTTTTTGCAAGTATTCAATATACTACGCAAAAATACGGAGCTGCGCGTACGGCAGCTTTTTATGACACTTGACACAGATTGTACACTCTTTTGAATGCCGTAGTGAGACGAAGAGCTCTCTTACAGAGTGGAATCCGGGATAATCTGTGGCTGCTTGCGGCAGGTGCATTATCTATTCTGATGATGCTTGCTGTGCAATTTACATTCCTGCGTTGCAGACCGTATTCCGTACGGTGCCACGAGATCGAGCAGATGGCCGTGGTTGCGGGATTACGTTGGTCCGATCCCTTGGCGCATTGGTAAATGATTTCTTAGGACATAATCCATTTTCTTCAAAGGGAAAGCAAAGAAAAAAATGCCTGTTGAAAGAATTTAGCCGATCCGGGCGGCATCCTCTTCCGTTGATTGAAGATTTTTCCGCAATCATGCAGCAGTCATGTGATATCTTTGTTAGAAATAACGTTTATAAATAAGGTCAATGGGAATAACCGTTATTATATTTTTTGCTAGCTGCGGTTGAAAAATATTTCCTGTGGAATTATAATAATAGAAAACGGGGGATGCGCGATGAATTTACGGTTCTATAATGGAAAAATACTTGTCGGCGGTGCGGAAACACCTTTTTCGCTTGTGCCGGGAGAACTGCACGTGCGTGGTAATCGGATCACGCGAGTCGGATCATGTACGGATCCGGGGATTCCTGGGACAGAGAAATCGATTTGCATGGAGATCTGGTAATTCCGGGGTTCAAAAATGCGCACACACATTCCGCAATGACATTTTTTGCGTTCGAATGCAGACGACATGCCGCTTGAACCGTGGCTGAAGGAACAGGTATTTCCGTATGAAGCGAAGCTGAAACCGGATGACATTTATGTACTTTCCAAACTTGCGATTGCGGAATATCTGACAAGCGGCATTACTGCCAATTTCGATATGTATCTAATGCCGGAGCCAGCGGCATTTGCTTCTGCGGAATGCGGATTTCGCACGGTATTCACGGGGGCGGTGAATGATTTTACGCAGTCGGTGCGGGAAATTGAAACCTGGTACGATAAGCTGAATCACTTATCTTCACTGATTTCGTTTCTTCCGGGATTCCATGCGGAATATACGACATCGCGCGGCCTTCTGAAAGAACTCGGACAGCTAGCGCGCAGCTTGAAAGCACCGATGTATATGCACAACGCTGAGACACCACGTGAGGTAGCGGAGTGTATCCTGCGATATGGAATGACGCCATCCGTACTTTTTGAAGAACTCGGCATTTTTGACTATGGCGGAGGCGGATTCCATTGTGTTTATCTTTCCGAAGAAGATTTTGCCGTATTTCAGAGGCACGGTGTTTTCTGCCGTGACATGTCCTGCGGCGAATCTTAAGCTTGCGAGCGGAATCGCGCCTGTTGGTAAAATGCTTGCACATGGCATCAATGTGGCGATCGGTACGGATGGTCCGGCGGGGGGGAACAACGCGCTTGATCTGTTCAGGAGATGTATCTGGTATCCGTGATGGCGAAGCATAGAAGCTTTGATGCGGCGGCGCTCGATGCCGCAAAGGGTGCTACGCATGGCATGTTTTGGCGGCGCACGTGCGATGCGACTTGAAGAAGCAGATTGCATTGCGGAAGGAAAACTTTTGCCGATCTGGCAGTGCTGTCTCTGAATACGCCGAATATGCAGCCAATTCACAATCCGGTGAAAAATATTGTATACGCTGGCAGCAAACTGAATGTGCGCATAACCGTTGTAGACGGCAGAATTCTTTATGAAAATGGCGCGTTTTCTATTGGCGAAGAAATCGAGGAAGCTTTACGAAAAAAGCGGCAGCTGTGACGAAACGTCTCCTAGGTTGAATTTGCCGTTGCGCCTTACAGCGGGGTATGTTATAATATTTCGACACTGTATTCGGGTGGATGTTTTATTGTTAAATATGCTCCCGCAGTGAATTGGATATCATAAATTTCTTAAACATCCTGCTTTTACAAGAGAGGCGGAAGCTCGTTTAATGAAATCATCCCAATGTCCCGGTAGCTCAGCTGGATAGAGCGACCGCCTCCTAAGCGGTAGGCCGGAGGTTCGACTCCTCTCCGGGACGCCAGTAAAGTCCCGTAAACATGTGTTTACGGGACTTTTTTTCTATTCTCAGTGGGAGCTGACTTCACATACCGCCTATTGATAAATTTCACAAATTATATACGAAATTTATGGAAGTATTACAAAGGGAACTACCTTTGAGACAGTTACTATTAGCATTTTGAACTGCCGAATAACAGTATTGAAGATGCAGAGCATTTTGCCAAGGACTATATTGATTGTTAGGAAAAGGAATACTGCAAAATTATGGAGGAACTTTTGAAAATGTGACAGTTTTCATATTACGACTGCTAAGTATAAATATGGATATATAAATGTCTTAATATGTCACAAATTGTAATAAAATATCGCAAAAATTAGCAAAAAATATACTAAAAAATACTTGAAAAATAAAGTGTTTTTATGTTGTAACTATGTTAAGATGTTTATGCCTATATAATCGGTAGCTTTCACTTGATTCTAGCGTTGCAAAATGCTGATGAAAACGTTGAATGACAGCGCAAAGCGCCTTATTGAATATCATTAAATTGATACAGCCGTTTTTGCATACATAATATTGAAAATTGCATAGCCTGAAACGGTTATGTAAAATAAATAAATAAAAGAGTTTTATTATGGAAAAGTCAGCAATAACAAAATTATCCCCTCCGTGGTATGCGTACCACAGAAAAAGTATAGGCAATGTTTGGGCGTGATCCCGAAGTACATGTCAAGGATCTGGCTGAAATCGGAGAATGCAGATATAGCTATATGATCCTTATTTCGGATAAGGAAAAGGCTAAGGCAATCAAAGCGATTCTTCCGCAGAACGTTAAAATGGGCAATATAGAAATAGATCTGGCAATTCTTGGTCCTGATGAAGATGATCTTGACCCGCTGGATAAGTCTGATTCAGAGATCTATGAGACAGCATTTTCAGAAAATCCTATTTTTGAAAAAAACGGCCGTAAGGTCCTTTGGACCGTTTGAGACGAGTTATGTGCATCTTCAAAAAGAAGTTATCCAGTTCTGGAATGATGATTTGTATGATTACTATGGCAATTACAGCAGACTGGCATCTGATATTGCCTCGAGAGCTTTTTAATCCGTCAGAGATACAGTATTGTATTTCAGCAGAATAAAAAAACATATGTAAAGTTTTTTAGCCGATTTTGTTGGTTCTCAAAGCTGAGAAGCCAATGGAGTCGGCTTTTTCTCCTTTATGTGACCTATACCGCTATCCTGCCTTGACGTTATACATCTAGCCGGTTCAGTCACTGTTCGGTTCAGCTGGCGGCAGATAAAAATAATTTTGTAATAATAAGTTACGAAACAGAATATCGTTTACTATGTAGGTATAAAAAGTAATTCTTGACAATTTAAAATGGAGGTATTTATGGGCATTTTAAGTAAAGTTGTAAAGTCAATAGACACAAGCGGAGATCAGAAAAAAAAAGAGATCTCAGAAACATTAGATCTGATGGTTGAGCTTACGAAAGCAAAAAAAAGCGGATTATTACAGACAGACTATTGAAGATAACCTGAACAGAGGAAGAATTCTTGGAAAAGGAGACAGTACGGATTCATTATTTTTCCCGATTACTTCAGTAAAAACAGTCGGGTAGAATATCGCTGCGTTGCTGAGAACAGACCAACAGATATTATACAAAAAGATAGGTGAATCAATCTCAGGCATGATTGACGATCACTCTGCACAGAGTATCGTTACAGGCGTAGCTACAATTATTAATGATGCATTGCAGCCGCTTTTAGGTCAGTCATCAGGTGCAGAACAGTATTGTTCAACGACTTCTACGTTTATTGAGGGTACGGGAATCGCTGTAAGTATTGTAAGGTTTGACTGCATTATATGGGGACGTTCAGTTTCTGCTGAATCCATAAAAAAGCAGATTGATACAACGCTTGCTTGTGTTGCATATAAGAGTGTTGTTAATGTTAAAAAACTTTCGTTTGACGACTTCAGATCAGTATATGCTCCTATCATTGAGGCTTCAGGAGAAACAGATACCATTAAAGCGCTGAATCATGCGAAAGAGGTTTATGATATTTTAGGAGGCGGCAGTGAATTGGAGAAAAACGCAGTTCAGCTAAAGTCTAAAAGAGCTCTTTCAAGTTCGGACTTAATATTCTGTTCTGAAAGCGTTATGACAAAACGACGGTAAGTTTTAACCAATATTCTGAAAATAGGCAGAAAGAGTCGATTTATATTTAATCTGGGAACTTGTCAAGCAAAAGTAGACACAGAAAAGAGATGTTTAAGAGAAGCCCAGTTCGGGCTTGTACTAAACTGGGCTTTGTAGCCCAAAAACAGCGGCAGGACGGCGGTTATTGAAGAAGTCGACATAGGAATCTAATAGAGCAGGAACATCTTTGGCATGAACCAAATGAAAGTCAAAGAAAAAGTTCCTCTTTCATCCAGCCATTTAAGGCTTCAATAATTGATTATCTGTAGGAGTTCCTCCTCGCGACATGGAGCGAAAGTATGTTATAATCATGGTGGGCCTGGCAAAAAAGCCCGTGAAGAGTAGACCGCTCCCTGGTCGGTATGCAAGACTAACTGGGATGTCTGCTCTTCTCTTTTGTCCTGCAAGTTTTTCAATACATCGAGACAATCGTAATACGGCTTGTTACTTCCGGTATCCGAGGTCACACTGTGGGCGAGGATCTCGTTGTTAAATGTATCAGAAAATAGTCCATTCCCAATAGATGTTACCGACTTTGAACATGGTCATATCGGAAACAACGATTTGCAGAGGCGCTGTTGCGTTCCAGTTCCCATGGACTTCATTGGCAAACTTTGTACTTTCTCACCGGGTGGCTGGTATCGATACTTTCTAGCTTTAAAATGGATCCCCGCGGCCTTGCAGCACTTGTGTGCCAAATTGTGCGAGAATACCCGCCCAGTCCTTTGAAATACATCGTTTGCCAATCTGTGGTATCCGTGAGAGGGATGCTTTTTGTGCGCTTCCTGTAGTTCGGTCAACAAAACCCGATCTTTTCATATCTGTTCTCTTTTCCTTGCCGTTGTTTCCATTTGTAGTAACCTGATCGGTTTATTCCCATGATCTCACAAAGAAAGTTTACTGGATATTTCACTTTGAGTTCTTCACCTCGTACTCTTTTTCGCTGCCAGTAACATACTCCTTGTTTACAAACTCCTTCCACCCATCCCCCTTTTTAATCGCACTATCTCCTACCGCCTGCTTTGCTACCACCAAACGCAGGAGCTCTACTTCACTAAAAGAGATTTACTGGTGTGCAACGCTGTGTATGGATTGCCATTATGTGGTTCTAACGATTCCTCGCCTCCTGCCCAGATACCCGCCTTACCCATGTCGCAATAAGACCGTTTTGGATCCCATATTGCCGCTCCAGTTCAAGTAAACTTACATGTTCCTCCAAATGCAAACTTTACATATTTCAGCTTCTCTTCTTTACTGGATCGACGGTGCCGACTCCCTCTCTTTCCCATTCTCTCGCTTTTCTTTCTTTTTCTTCTTATTCTAACACAAAAATTAGACACTCACACCTCTTTGTGTGTGTCTAATTTTATCTTACAGTTTCAGAGTTGCACAGTGAATACAATATATGCACAAATATTTTTTACTACACTGAAAACCCACACATTTCAATGGACAAGTCTTTTTTTTTAAAATCATTCCGGATGGACAAAGTCATACATACGTTATTAACATGGCGAGAAATGATCTGTGGGAGGGGCTCGTTCAGACAATAAGGTTCGATCCGGCCCAATTTTATGAGGTCTATCTGTAGAAAGAGAATACAGAATGTTTCTGTCATATTGAACAAATCGCTTTTTGGCGAACATTGCCAACAAATATCATGTATAGCATCAAAAGAAATCAGAGACATTGAATGTTAAAAAATGAAGAATGCTAACAAAATTACACATAAACATAATTTAACGGTAGGTCAATATGGTTACATTCTATTACTTTTGTGATAGGGAAACTTTTAAAATAAAATAAATTCGGAGGGGACATAATGCTCCCGTTCTTTGGGAAAACGCCGTCTTTACAATATTGTTTTGCCATCTCTGTTGCCAACCGCGCCTGCCCGGCGACATTCTGCTTCACAATTGCCTCTAGAATCTGATCTGTGGCATATTGTTCATTCAGATGTGCATTTTCAAAGCCTAAGCAGCGGACTTGCCCTTCTTTTCCTAATTTTTTGATGGCGCCGCACACATAGGGAGTATACCCATCCGGAGAAAAATACAGTCAAAGGGAAATCGCTCACCAATTGGCTGCAATATCCGAGCTAGCTGCGACGAAAATCCTTTTTTCCCAAAAGGGGCGGTGCTGCCTGCTGAAAACCGGTATTCGCCGGATTGATTGAGCCGCCAGGTAAATCCTTCCACTCGCTGGGCATGATTTTTGCTTTCCTACAGGAAAGAATCAGTATGTTTCGGGAGAAGGATGGCGGTCGGCATAATATTCGGCCAGTAACATTCCGTCTTTCCGAGCATCACTTCCGATAAAAAAATCCGGTCGTCTCAGAGATCGCCATCTTCCGAGAGCAGAAATACGGGTATTGTGCATGAAATGCTCCGAACCGCCCCGATGATGGAAGGCGAAAATGGGGCAGACAGCAGGACACATTTCGCTCCGCAATTCCGGCATGCTCCAGATATTTTATAATAAGATATTCGTTTTCCTGATTGGCCGAAATGCTGGAATAAAGATTCACCTTTATCTTTGCAAACTGAAACATTCTTTTTCAGAAAAAGAAGAGATTTCACGCCAGAAAAAACAGGTGTATCGGGTAAAATCGCATAGATTTCCACATTGGCAGGTGGGGGAACTGCTATTGCATGGTCGGAAAGATAACGATATACCCGATATCTCTCTGGTCGGCATGGACGCCGCCTTGGTGATTCATAACTTTGGAAACGACAGAAATGCTAACCTGAATGGCTTGCGCAATTTCTGTTACAGAATTATGCAACATGCCTGAAAATCTCCTGATATTTTTGGTTTTAGTGCACATGAACAGAAAATACACTTTCACTATAATCATAGTAAAAGTATTTAAATTTTTGTCAAAAAAAAAAAAGGAGGACTGTAAAATGAAAAAAAAAGATGCGTTTTTGCCGGCCTTCTCACGATGCTGGTTGGATTATCTGCTCTTCCTGTGAAGACATTGTCCGCCGGAGGACAGTTTGAAGGATGGGTGGTCGACGAAAACCCAATGGTCATGGTCGGAAGAGATACTGTGATTACTTCAAAGGGGACGTTATTAACTCAATAAAAGCTGAGGGAGCGGTAAATGCCAGTCAGATTGATTTCTCTGTAGCGATACAGAAAGTGCAGAGCGATGTGGATGGAAATGTCGGGTTGTATTACGAATGTCAAAGCGGAGAGGATTTCTTTTTGAATACAATTCCGTTCTGCACTTTCTGCGGATCCGGAAACTTGTCAATGATGTTGCCGTCACAGAAAATATTGTTCCCTATGTGATGGATCCAGGAGAATGGTATGACTGCAAGGTCCTGTTACTGGATTCCAAGATCGAATTTTATGTCAACAATACGCTAATGCTGACGCAGACGGAAAATTATGGAACGGTTTTTCAAAATGGGACTTGCCGTGTACAAGGATACAATACAATCTTGTCTTTTACGAAATTGCACATTCTCCGAGTATAAAGGTGAGGAATCCGGCAAACAGATTGGCTCTACAATGCGAACTGGAAGCCGGGGAAAATGGAGAAGTCACTTCCAATGGGCAGAAATGATTTGTAAAATCGAATCACGCGGCCAGGTCAACGTAAACAATATAAATTTTCCGCAAAATCGAAGAGGTTCGCAGTGAAGTTGACGGCAACGTCGGCGTATATTACCAATGTTCCAACGGAGAAGATGTCTTTTGAATATAATACGGTGCTGCATCTTGCAAGAATTCGACGGTTTATCAACGGCACCGACAACCATGTGTCTCCCGCGTTTTCTATAGAGCTCAAAGAGGGTGAATGGCATGATTTTAAAGTGATCCTTGACGAGGATATTATTTTATTCTACATTGATGGACAAGTAGTCGGTTCTGCGCAGGGGAACATATGGCGGTATGTTCGAAGGTGGTCACTGCGCGATTCAAGGATACAACACCACGATTTCGGTGAAGTTAAACAACTTAAAGAATGACACCGAAACAGTGTATAAATATGATTTCGAGTTCAAGAAAGCCTCCTCTGTCAATGGCTTCGTTGCACAAAATGGGAGCGTTTCCCAGCGGGATGGTTTGCTGATCTATACCATCCAGGGGGCGGATTCCATATTGGAAACACCGGTTCTGCTGCAAAACCAAAGCAGGGGGACCGATATGCGGCACTTCTTCCGTTGAGAAACACCGTTTTCCTGAGAATGAAGAACAGCACGAAAGCGGAAGAGCTGAAAATCAGCGTGATTACGACAGATCAACAGAATATTCCGCATCTGCCGAAAAGCTTATTCCGATTTTCTCCGAATTCCGATTTTTGCTCATATTTTTATAAATCTGTCTGACTTGAATCTGAGTGGCTATTTGCGTCAGATTCGATTTGAAGCAGTAGGAGCAGAATCCGGAAGTATTGAGCTGGATGCTATCTCATTTGAGCGAGAAACGCCTATCGCGGCGACTGCCGGTACGATTCTGCAATGTACAGCGGATCAAAGCACAATTACTGTTAGAGGAACGCTGAAAGAGTCGTACCGAAATAAAAAGGTATCCCTGTATGAAACTTCTCTTGCAAACTTTACAGAAAGTCTTACCGGCATGCCACTGGCTTCTGTTACGGCAGAGGATTGGACTTTACGATTCAGATTCCTTTGTATAATGGCAAAAGTGTCTCGCTTATCGTCTTTGTTCCTCGTGGAGTGGATGGCGTAAAATGCGGCGGCTGCTTTATGGTTTCCAATTATCGGGATTTTCAGGAGAATCCATATGCGTTTTCTCTTCCTTCCTTGAGCGTCCGCGTTACTGATGCTCCTTATTCCGCGAAGGGGATGCCTTTACTGATGATACAGCGGCGATTCAGGCGGCAATTGACGCAGTCCACGAACAGGGAGGCGGAACAGTCATTTTACCGGGAGAACCGGAAAATCCATATGGAAAGCGCTACATTGTGACGAATCTTTTGCTGAAGGATCATGTGGAGCTTCGTATTGAACAGGAGCTATAGTATGGCCATCTTCCCGGATTGAAGAATATCAATATGACGCGGTTTACGGACATGACATCGTAATTCCCGGTGTCAACTGGACGCATGCTTGCCTTTAGCCGCAAACCTTCCGCTGATTCAGGCGTATGAAGCAGAGAATATCCCGTGTCACAGGCGGCGGTACGATTCGTTCTATGGATACTGGCAGCGAATGTAGGGATGGAGTGGACGGTGGGTACGATCTGGACGGGGTGTCCCTCCAGAATTCATGTAGTCGATTGGATTCTATGGGTGTAAAAATGTAGAAATTTCAGATGTCACGCTTCTCCCGTACCAACAATTGCCATATTGTAACATATGCCTGTGAAAATGTTTATGTAGGAAATGTCATGATGAAGGAAGTGACATGCGCCAGTGGTGACGGTATCTCTATTTCCATGGGAACACACGACGTTTTGGTGAATCGCTGCTTCCTATATTCCAATGATGACAGTGTGGTACTGTGCTCCAGCTACAATGACCCTCGTGGTCTTAAGTGGTGGAAAGCCAGACCGGAGTGCGACAATTCCGTTCAGAATGTTACGGTTTGCCACAGCTATTTTGTGGGAGGGCACGGAGTCACGTTCATTACATGGGGAACAGATAATCCTGATTTGTCAAAGAATGAAATTAAGAATATTAATGTTTATGACAATGTTCTGAACTGGATTGGCACTTGGCCTGATAACCCGTATTATGGGAAAGAAGCGTTTGATAATACAGAGACCGACGACTACTCGCCTGTCAAGCAAGTCCGCATTTTAAACAATAAGATCTCTTGGCCACGCCGGATCTGGGGCCGATCCAGGCTACCGATCTGGTGACGGACACCAACCTCCACAGCAGTGAACAATTCCAAAACGGTGATTTCGAGCGAGGGGACGCTCTCCATCCGGAGTGGATTTCCGGTCTTTCTAACTGGACTGTACAGGAAAAAAGGCGGGAGTGCTTCTGTAGTGAAAGGGGGAATGGATCTTGCGGTATGATTTCCGGAAAAAGCCATTGTGGCGCAGGGACTTTATCAGAAGAAGGTGGGCACCGGTTCTCTGTAGACGTTAAGGTTAGCGAAGGAACCGCACGAATCTTCGTCTGCGATATCTTGACTGGTGAAATTTTGGCAGACAAATACGTCACAGACAGAGAGAATTCAATACGGTTTCGTTGACATATTTTGGGACGAACCGCAATCTGTATCTGGGGAATTGAAGTTCTGACAGATGACGGAGCTGTGTATTTGGATAACGCGAAAGTTGAATCCATTCCGGATTCAGAGGTAAAAAGCCGGAAAAGATTTCAGATGAAGAAGATCCGGAACAACCGGATCCCGAGAAACCCGGAACGGAGAACCCGATAACTGGAACAGATTCACACGCTCTGTTTTCGTCACTTTTTGTCGTGCCTGTTGTTTGCTTGCTTTATGGCTTTCTCGATTCTGAGAAAAGAACCGCAGACTTGAAAAAATAAGATTGCAAAAGGATAAGATCCTTATAAAAACAGTCAGAAAGAAAGAGCAGAACTCAATTTTCAGAGTTCTGCTCTTCGCAAATGCAGTAATTAGGAAAAGAAATTTTTTTCATATCTTCAATTTGTTGCTTTTGCAGTGCAAGAAACTTATCTTCGAGACGATAACACGCTTGATCTGCATGTTGATAGGCTTTTTGTGCTTTTTCGCTTTTTTAATGATTCCCATCGTACAGCCCTGAATCAACATCTCGGCCATATGTGATGAAGTTTTGTCTTTTAATGTGTTCATTTGGACTCCCATCCACAAACCTGCTTTTTTCTCCACTGCGAGCTCCTTTCGGGACTTCTCCTTTTTGAGATAGTAGGGAGGCGGCTTCTTTTTAATATCGTTATAACGATTCCAATATTCGTGTAGTATATCAGAAAAATCACAATCTTCCGTTTTGTTGATTAGTAACTCTGAACCATCTACCCCCATAGAAGCTGCTTGATAAATTTCATTCAGCATTTCGACAGAGCAATCTGTATTTGTTTATTCATGGAAAAAATCCTCCTTTTGTTCTGGATTAGTATGCGATGTATTGCAGAATCTATGCGCGCTTCTGTTTCAGAAAAATATTTGTAAAATAACGAACAGATCGATATAATATAGAAAAATAGCCGCAGAAAAAAAAGAACAGGAGCCGACGATGAAATGAATAAAATTTTAATTCAAAACTGCTGTGTCTGATAAGTGGAATCCTTTTGATATTACCGTTGGTTTTGCATCCGAAGGTTCAGGCATCGGAGAATATGACAGGAACGGAACAGAATGAAATTGATCCCACGCAGTGGGTCGCGGTGGACGGGTTAGGAAGAACCGTGTCCACATACGAAAATACGGGAGCACCGCGGCAGAATAGATATGTTGGAATTTTCTACTGGACGTGGCATTATAATTTTGCAGGCAACAAAGCCGTAAACATCAACAACGTGATTCAGCAATATCCGAAGCAGCGCATGATTATCACGCGGAAATCTGGAAAACACAGAACGGCCCGTGCTGGTGGAATGAATCGATTTATGGCTATTATTCCAGTACGGATCAATATGTTCTGAGAAAACAAATGGAACTGCTTGCCGATGCCGGAGTGGATGTCCTTTTCTTTGATTGTACCAATGGAAGTTATTTATGGGAGAAAAGCTGTATTGCGTTATTTGATGTAATAGCGGCGGCGAGAGCGGACGGAATTGCCGCACCGCGCGCCTGCTTTATGTTGCCGTTTGCTGCAAATGACGACAGTAAACAATCGCTGATCAAACTCTACAAAAGGTTCTACAGCAAGGAAGAATACAATGAAATCTGGTTCTACTGGGATGGAAAGGTTAATTATGGCACATCCGGACAATTTATCTCCGAAAAAAGAAACCGAGAAAGAAATTTTGGAATATTTTACATTCAAGAAAAACTGGCCTGGCTATTTCGACGGTGATCAGTCTTCTGAATACTGGGGTTGGCTGTCTGTATCCACAGGCAAAATATAAAAACCAGATGGAACGGTGGAGCAGATGACTGTAGGCGTTGCGCAGAATGCAGTGAGCATGGACTGGTCGCTATGAACGATTACAGGGGAGGTGTTTACGGAAGGGCGTATTCATCTGATTTGAATGGAGCGTATTCTTACACATACCATTATAGGGATTCCGATATTACGGTTGATTCTGCAATGGAAAATGCGCATTATTATGGTGTGAATTTTCAGCAGCAGTGGGATTATGCCCTGAAAACGGATCCTGAATTTCTTTTTGTAACGGGCTGGAACGAATGGACCATGGGCCGCTTCGAGACGTGGCAGGGCTCTCAAATGCATTCCCGGACCAGTACAACGATGCGTATTCACGAGATTGTGAACCGTCGAAAGGGGAACTGAAAGATTACTATTATTATCAACTCGTTTCCAATATTCGCAAATTCAAAGGGGGAGCGCTCAGCCGGTAAGACAGAGCGAAAAAAGCGGACGATTGATATTTACGGAGACCTCCGTCAGTGGGAATCCGTTTATGCCTTTAACCATTATACAAATAATACGCCGGAACGTGATGCAAAAGGCTTCGGTACGCTGCATTACCAAAGCGATACGATGCGGAACGATATTACGCGAGCAAAAGCGGCATATGATGATGACAATATTTATTTTTATGTAGAAACTGCGGATGCGCTGACGCCAGAAAGCGATCCGGCCTGATGCGCTTGTTTATCGATACCGGCGCGGCAACTGCGGATTCTACGGACTGGGAAGAATTTGAATATGTGATTAACCGGTTGAATCCTGATGCTGCGGGCGCGTATCTCGAACGGAGCACGGGAGGGTGGAATTGGGAACCGGTTTTGTACGGTTCCGTATTCTGTCAGGAAAATGTGCTTCAAATCGCGGTTCCCAAGAAGCGCTGGGGCTTACAAGGAAAATCCGTACATTTTAATTTCAAATGGTCGGATAATATGCAACCGCTAGATGGCGTAGAAGGCGATATTATGGATTTTTATTTAAGCGGGGACGTCGCACCAGGGGAAGATTTGCATTTCGTTTTTACGACAGAAGAAGTGACGGATTCCTCTTCTGCTTTCAAAGTTTCTCTTTCTGTTGTATTGGCGGTTTGTGTGGGGGAATCTGACAGTTGCGGAGGGGATTCTTTTCAATATCAGAAAGAAACGGGTAAAAAATATGACACTAAAGATGATTGCACGTGATTTTTCGATTTGTAAGATCCGGAATATCGCACAGGTTGATTTTACAGATGAATTTTGTTTTGTTGGTAAAACGGATCCAGGAACTTTCTCTTGTCTGTACTTCAGACTGTGTGCCGAAAGGATGTGTTGGAATGTGAACATGGTTGGAAGGCTTTTCGAATAGAAGGCGTTCTGGATTTTTTCTTTGATTGGTATTTTTATCAAAAATATCCGAGCTTCTTGCGAAAAAATAAAATCGGGATTTTTTGTGGTTTCAACGTATAACACGGATTATATTTTAACCAAAAAGGAACAGTATAAATTTGCTGCTGATGTTTTAAAATGCGGCGGATATTCCGTCGTATCCTATTAATTTGTGAAAAGGATCTCGAAGCGTTATATGGATGGATACACTATTATCGGGAAAAACGCGCAAATAGAAAAATATATAGAGCAAAACTTGCTCTGAAAGATTTTTAAGAGCAAGACGGAAAAATCCGGATCATCACGCTCTCCTTTATCAAAAAAAACATTGAAACATAGAAAGCAGAAGACGGAACGGTTTCTGTAATATTTCAAAAATGCTAATGATTCTGAATCCTGGCATGAGGAGATGCTGCGCCTGAGACAAAACCAATACAGTAGCGGAGAAACCGTTTTCTATGCCGTAGGACTGGCACATCTTTTAGGAGAAGAAGGAATCATCCGACAGTTGCAGAATGCCGGATATTCTATGGAACGTGTAAAAATAATTTGTGCCTGAGTGCTTCCGCGTACAAGCATCTTATTGAGAACGCATCCATTCTGTGTAAGACGTTCCAGATTGTCAATCGTTATTTTATTGATAAAATGCTCTATTTTCTCAACCTGTTCAAGTTCGTCTTTGGTATGGTTCAGAAGACAGAGAAAATCATGCAGGACTCTATGACGGTGAAGCAGATAGTTTCCTGTTTCTAGCCCTTTCTGCGTAATTGCAATATATCCATATTTTTTAAATTCAATGTAGCCAGCCTCTTTTTAGGTTATTCACCATTTTTGAAGCAGAGGATGGTTTGACATGCAGATTCTCGGCCAGTTCCCCTGATGCGAACGACCTCATTTTTCTGTAAAATCCGGCAGATCATTTCCAGATAGTCCTCCATTGAAGAAGTCAATTTTTCATTTTCATTCAAGCTGTATCCTTTTAAGGTATAAAAACCGCTGCCATTTTCCATCGCTGCATATCACCGCCCTCCTACTTTTAATATAATAGCATTAGGAAAGAAAGTTTCCTTATTCAAATTATATTATGAGGTGTGCTCTTTATGACGAAAATAGATTGTTTAAACGATATAAAAGCCGGGACAGACGGCAAAAAGTTAAAGAATTATTATCTACAGGCAGCATTCGCAGGCGGCTGCTTGACATCGGTCTGATTGAAAATACTGAGGTGGAATGTCTTGGCAGAAGCCCGGCGGGAGATCCATCTGCTTTTTGATCCGAGATGCGGTGATTGCGATCCGCAGTGAAGATTGCAGAAATATATTAATTATGAAATAAGAGGAGGTTCATAATGGGGCTAACAAATGATTCAGTCGGAATAAACGCGGTCGATTCAGGCCTAACAATTACAAAAAGCAAACGCCCGAGGATAAAGTGATTGCAATTGCGGGCAATCCAAATGTCGGGAAAAAGTACGCTGTTCAATAATTTAACAGGTCTCAACCAGCACACGGGAAATTGGCCAGAAAGACGGTTACAAATGCACAAGGATACTGCAGTACGGAAAAACACTCTTATGTGTTGGTTGACATTCCGGGGACATATTTCTCTTATGGCGCATTCAGCCGAAGAAGAGGTTGCCCGAAATTTTATATGCTTTGGAAATCCGGATGCCGTTGCAGTCGTTTGTGACGCGACATGCCTGGAACGAAAAATCTGAATTTGGTACTTCAGACGATCGAAATCACAGAACATGTGATTGTATGTGTGAATCTGATGGATGAAGCTGAACGCAAAAAATTCAAATTGATTTAAATCATCTATCTGAAAAGCTGGGGTTCCCGTAGTAGGGAGCACCGCACGAAAGAAAAAAACACTTGAGCTGTTTTTGCAAAAACTTGATGAAATGACGGCAGGAAACCATCAAGCACATCCCTTCCGTGTGACATATCCGGACGATGTGGAACAAGCAATTGCCGTACTGGAACCCGTCGTGGGTGCAAAGTTGAAAGGTGCACTTAATTCCCGGTGGGTCAGCTTGAAATTACTGGATTATGACGACTCCCCTGATCAACGAATTAAACACATATCTGGGAACAGATATTTTACAGGATGATGAAATTCAAGTGGCGACCCGGGAAGCTACGGAACGGATCAGGGGGTCCCTTTAAGGACACGATCGTATCCAGCCTCGTATCTACAGCGGAGAACATTTGCAGGGAGACAGTGAAATATGATAAAAAATACGTATAATATCACGGACCGCAGGATCGATCGCGTGCTTACAAGTAAAACGTTCGGCTATCCGATCATGATCCTTTTGTTGGCGTTTATTTTTTTGGCTGACGATAAGCGGCGCGAATTATCCCTCCCAGCTTTTATCGAAAGGTTTATTTTGGATTCAGGATCGTCTGACGGATTTCTTCCAATATATGGGCGCGCCAGATTGGCTTCACGGGGTGCTTGTGCTTGGAGTATACCGGGTGCTCGCATGGGTCGTTTCCGTGATGCTTCCGCCGATGGCTATCTTTTTCCCTCTTTTCACACTGCTGGAAGACGCCGGATATCTTCCGCGTGTGGCATATAATCTCGATCAACCTTTAAAAAGTGCAGTGCATGCGGTAAACAGGCCCTGACCATGTGCATGGGATTTGGCTGCAATGCCGCCGGAATTGTAGGTTGCCGGATCATTGATTCTCCACGGGAGCGTCTCATTGCGATGATCACCAATAACTTTGTTCCATGTAATGGGCGTTTCCCGCAACCATGGAAAGGGCAACAAATTTCAACCATATTGCAAACGTACCGGTTTTTATCAATACGGGACGTAGCGCGCAAATAGAAATCATGCTTTTTCTCCAGAATTTTTACAAATCGCGATCATTTCTTCCAAAATCAGGCACTGCTCTTTTTTTTGTAAAAGCGCCTCCTGAGAGTTCTTCTTCGATCAGTGCAAGATAAGCTTCTATAAACTTATCTGCATTTTTTCCCGGTTGGTTCCCATATGGAATTGAATGTCAATTTTATGATGTTTCATATTTCACAAGATCTTCTGAATCGTTTATTGCATCATATGACGCTTCCCGTTTGTCTCATTCCGTATGGCCAGGCATATAACGCAGAGAGCCGCATTATATTAATATGAACGGTAAAATGGGCAGGTTTTATATGACATTTTTTTATTTACGGCAGAAAATCGGTTCTTACCGGAAAGGGAGAAAGTGTTGAGAATCAAATAGAAAATGTGCAGGCAATATATTGGACGCAGGTTCTCGGAAGAAGCCGATAGACGAATCTTAATTTATGAAGACGAAGGCTTTTCGGCGAAAAAATATGGATCGTCCGCAGTTTCAGATCATGCTGCGCGATCTCCGACGCATCCGACCAGAATATCTCGTCTGTTATCGTCTAGACCGGATCAGCCGCAGTGTCAGCGATTTTTCCGCGTTGATCGAAAATCTGAATAAGAACGGAATTTCTTTTATTTGTATTAAAGAAAGAATTTGATACTTCCAAACCGATGGGCAAAGCAATGATGTATATTGCATCTGTATTTGCACAACTGGAACGCGAAACGATCGCGGAGCGTGTCCGGGACAATATGCTAATGCTGGCACGCGGAGGACGCTGGCTAGGCGGTACGCCGCCGACTGGGTATTTCTCTGGTAAAACACATGAGATACTGTTGGATGGGAAAAATTAAAAATTATTGTATTTTACAGGAAGATCCGGCGGAAGCGGATATTGTACGTAAGATTTTTGCGGAATATCTGAAAATACCAAGCTTGACCGGCGTATGTAATTTTCTGACGTCTTGCTGCATCTTGGCGCGTTCCGGAAAACCCTATACACCTGCGGTCATTCGCCAGATTTTAAAAAATCCTGTTTATTGTACGGCTGATGAAGCCTTTCGTTTTCGTATTTTACGCAAAAAAGGGGCAGACGTTTGCTTCGGAGAGAAAGATTTTGCGAACGGATGCGGCTTGATTGCGTATAATAAGCGCGATTATAAGAAAGAACATGTGCCGCGTCGTCCTGTTTCAGAATGGATCGTTGCAGCCGGGAAGCATCCGGGACTTCTCCCGGGGCACAATGGGTTTTCCGTACAACAAATTCTCGGGGAAGCTGGCGGAAAACCACATAACTCTTATTCGTTTCTGTCTGGAATCTTGTTTTTTGCGGAATTTGCGGCGCCCCCGATGTATGCGAAGGCGAGAAAGGAAACTTCTGTGAAATCCTGTTCCTTTTGATTACATTTGCCGGAGTAAATTAAAGGCGGCGCAACAGCGTGTACCTGCCGGAATCTGAATGGCCCTGCGACCGATCAGATAGTGCTGGAATCACTGCTGCAAAGCAGCGGAAATATCCAAATGCTACAGAAGCATCTGGAACGACTATTGTGCAAAACCGAAAAAGAAGGCGAAAAATATGGAGAATCCTTATCGAAAAGAAATCGATCAAGCTGAAAAGGAAATTGACGCGCTGCTTCTGCTATTGCAAAAGGAAGAGAAAAAGGAAAAGCGCTTTCGTAACGCACGTGGGAACACAGGTCAACATGCTGGAAGATGAAATCTCAAAATTGAAACAGGAAAACCATGTGAATTCTACTGATGAAATTGCAGCTGAATTCCGGGAAACTGCCAACAGAAAGGCACGCGAATTTTTGAATCCTGCACGATATCTTTTAAGACTTCCGTTGCAAGAACAGAGGCGACTAAGCGCGGGTATTTTACCAAAAGGCTGTCTGGGACAGGGAATCATAGATTGCATCTATATTATAAATGAACGGATCAAAACAATTTGGCATACCATAAAATATAAGAGTTATGGGAGGCTGCGCCATGGCCGATATTAGTTTATGCATGATCGTTAGAAATGAAGAGGCCGTCCTTGCACGATGTCTGGATAGCATCCGGGACGAAGTAGATGAAATTATTATTGTGGATACGGGGAGCAGTGATAACACAAAAAGAAATTGCCGCGCGCTATACCGATAAAATTTATGATTTCAAATGGATTGATGATTTCGCGGCGGCCCGGAATTTTTCTTTTCGAAAGCTACGATGGAGTTTTTGCAATGTGGCTGGATGCAGATGATGTTTTAACGTCGACGGATAAAAAAGTTTATTGATTTGAAAAATTCGATTCCGAAGGACGTTGATGTCGTTATGATGAAGTATAACACGGCCTTTGACGAGTCCGGGGAAACCTGTATTTTCCTATTATAGAGAAAGGTTGATTCGTAGGAATATTGATTTTTCATGGAAGGTCGCGTCCATGAGGCGATTGTGTATTCTGGGCGTGTGATGTATTCCGATGCGGCAGTGACGCATCGCTCCGTGAAGACAGCTTTACAGTGACAGAAATCTGCGTATTTACGAAAGTCAGATTGCAGCGGGAGAAGAACTTCAGCCGCGTGACCAGTTTTATTATGGGAGAGAGCTTTTATTATCACAAATATTATGATAAAGCCAAACAAATTTTGCAGGATTTCCTTTCTTCCGGAATGGGGTGGGTGGAAAATAATATTGAAGCATGTAAAATTCTTTCTTATTGCTATCGCGAAACAAATGATTTGTTTTCTGCACTGAATGCGTTGGATGCGTCTTTTCAATATGATACGCCGCGGGCGGAGATTTGCTGTGAGATCGGAGGTTTGTTTCTGCACTTTCCGAACTACCGTGCGCACACGGGTCTTTACGCTGTTCCAGTCCCGGACGTGCTCGTCCACACAGCGCTCCAGTGCATTTTCCACAATGCTCTGGGCACCATCCATCAGGCTCTCATTCTCGCGCACATACACGAAGCCCCGACTTACCAGATCCGGCCCGGCCAGCACCTTGCCGGTCTTGCTGTCCACGGTAGCCACGATGATGACAAGACCGTCCTCGGAGAGGTGCTTGCGGTCCCGCAGCACCACGTTGCCCACATCGCCCACGCCAAGGCCGTCCACCATGACGGCACCGGCGGTCACCGGCTCGCCCAGCTTCATCTCGTCCTGCGAGAGGATAACGTTGGAGCCGTTTTCCGCAATGAGGATGTTGCTGGTGGGAATGCCCAGACTTGCAGCGGTGAGGGCGTGCTTTTTCAGCTGCTTATACTCGCCGTGCACGGGCAGGAAGTACTTGGGCTTGGTCAGGGTGAGCATCAGCTTCTGCTCTTCCTGACAGGCGTGGCCGGAAACATGCACGTCGTACATGCTCTCGTAGATGACCTCTGCGCCCAGCAGCAGCAGACCGTTGACGATCTTGGTCACGCTCTTTTCGTTGCCGGGGATGGGGTTTGCGGAGATGATGATGAAGTCGCCGGGGCCTACCCGCACCTGACGGTGGCTGCAGGAAGCCATACGGCTCAGCGCGCTCAGAGGCTCGCCCTGACTGCCGGTGGTCACCAGCACTACCTGCTCCGGCGGGTACTGGTTCAGCTCGTCTACGCTGATCAGCGTCCCCTCCGGGATGTGCATATAGCCCAGCTCCTGCGCCATGGCGGTGTTGTTGACCATGCTGCGGCCGCTGAAGGCCACCTTGCGGCCATCCTCCACAGCCAGATCGATGATCTGCTGCACGCGGTAGATGTTGGAGGCAAAGGTCGCAATGATAATGCGCTTGTTGCGGGCGCGGGCAAACAGGCTGCGCACACCGGCAGCCACCTTCTGCTCGGTAGCAGTAAAGCCCGGGCGCTCCGCGTTGGTGGAGTCGCTCAGCAGGGCCAGCACGCCGCGCTGACCGTACTCGGACAGAGTGGACAGGTCGGTCACGCCGCAAGCGAGCGGGGTGTAATCAATTTTAAAGTCGCCGGTCTGGATGATGGTACCGGCGGGGCTGTCGATGGCAAAAGCCACAGCATCCGGGATGGAGTGGTTCACATGGATAGGCTCCACGGTAAAGCAGCCCAGTTTGATCTTCTGACGGGGCACGATCTCCACAAACTTGGTCTTGCCGGCAAGGCCGAACTCCTCCAGCTTGTTCTTGATCAGGCCGCAGGTCAGGCGGGTGCCGTACACCGGCAGGCTGATCTTTTGCAGCAGATAGGGAATGCTGCCAATGTGGTCCTCGTGGCCGTGGGTGATGAGCAGACCCTTGATCTTGTCCTTGTTCTGCACCACGAAGGTGAAGTCCGGGATGACCATGTCCACGCCGAACATCTCGCTGTCCGGGAACACCAGACCGCAGTCCACGATGATCATATCGCCGTTGCACTCGTAGACGGTCATGTTCTTGCCGACCTCGCCCAGACCGCCCAGCGGGTAGATATGGATGGGGGTCGCTGCCTCCTTGGGCTGCTGCGCACGGCGCGGGCGGCGGTTATAGTAGGGGCGGCGGGTGGTGGGACGGGTGCGCTTTTCCCCTGCGGGAGCAGTGCCGTTTGCGGCGGCTGCCTTGGGCGCTGCCGGGGCTTTTGCGCGAGGAGCGGATTATTTTCTTTTGCTTGAGCCATTCTTTACCTCCAGATTCAATTGCAGGCCAGGCCGCGCCCCCACCGGGGAGAGCAGCCGCACCTTGCACAGGGGAAGCACCTGAAACTGCATCGGCTTCCGGTTGATGCATCGTATAGAATTTATCGTTCAGCGTGCTTTTTGCAGCAGCGCTGTTGGTTCCGCAAGAGATTCTTGGCCAGGTAAGTCCATCTGTTCGATGCGACCGTGGCGTTTCTGCCGGAACAGCCGGGCGCACGCCTTTGGTGCACCCCTATACGCATTTTGTTACGCTAAGTATAGTATCTCGCACCGGTTTTGTCAATTCCAAGGTTTGGCAAAACTGGGTCGGCGTATACATTGGCTCTTGACATCCCGGGCAAAATAGCGCTAAATAAAGATATTCTATTCTATAAGGAGAACCCCATGAAACAGGTAGAGGTGTACACAGACGGCGCTTGCAGCGGCAACCCCGGCCCGGGCGGCTGGGGTGCGGTGCTGCGCTACCGCTTTGACGGCAAAGTTTACGAAAAGGAACTGAGCGGCGGCGACGCCAGCACCACCAACAACCGCATGGAGCTGACAGCCTTTATCGAGGCACTGCGCCAGCTCAAGGAGCCCTGCGAGGTGCGGCTGTGCTCCGACAGCCAGTATGTCATCAACGGGCTGGAAAAAGGCTGGGCCAAGGGCTGGAAGCGCCGGGGCTGGAAAAAAGCCGACGGCTCCCCTGCCCTGAACCCGGACTTATGGGCACAGGCACTGGAGCAGGAGGCACGGCACAAGATCACCTATGTCTGGGTAAAGGGCCATGCAGGCCACCCGGAAAACGAACGCTGCGACCAGCTGGCCGTAGCACAAAGCAAAGCACATGGCGGGAGGCAAGGAACATGAGCGACGCATTTTTACCCGGCAACGGGTTTGACACCTACGAAACACAGGACAAGGTGCTTGTCAGCATGGACGGCTCCGTAGATTGCGGCGTTGTGGTGCGCATTTTGCAGCAACAGGGCTTCGGCGTGGCCGGGGCTGTGGTGCAGCTGACCGCTGACCAAAGCGCGTGGGCCGCAGCCGCACGGCAGGCTGCCGAGGCTCTTGGCATTGAGTGCATCGTGCTGAAGGCGGAGGCACTGGCAGACCAGCCCGCCGAGGTACTGGGCAGCGGCAACGACGCCCGGTTTGCCGCCCTGCTGACCGCTGCCGACAAGCTGGGCATCCAGTACATTGCCACCGGGCACCACGCCCGGGTGGAGCTGGGCAGCGATGGTGTGCACACCGTCTGCCCTGCTGTGGACGCTGCACTGGACGAGAGCGCCGCACTGGCGGCGCTGCCGCAGGACACCCTTGCCCGGCTGCTGCTGCCCTTGGGCGAGTTTACCGCCGCTGATGTGCAGGAGATGGCACAGGATTTTAAAGTGAACGGAACGGTCTGAGCCAACCGCTTTCTACGCAAAAAGAAGCGCCGCATCTGTACGATGCAGCGCTTCTTTTTTACATACTTTAGTTCTGGGGGTGCACGATATCGCGCCAGTCCAGATCTCCGCGCTCGAGGCCGTGGATCAGCACCTCGGCGGTGGCGATGTTGGTGGCCATGGGGATGTTGTGCACATCGCACAGGCGCAGCAGAGTCATCTCATTCGGCTCGCTGGGCTTTGCGTTGATGGGGTCGCGGAAGAACAGCAGCAGATCTACTTCGTTGCAGGCGATGCGGGACGCGATCTGCTGGTCACCGCCCTGCACACCGGCCAGAAAACGCTGTACCTGCAGGCCGGTGGCCTCGGAAATCAGTTTACCGGTAGTGCCGGTCGCCACCAATTTATGCTGGCTCAGAATGCGGCAGTACGCCGTGCAGAACTGAACCATCAGCTCCTTTTTGGAGTCATGCGCGATCAGGGCAATCGTCATCTGTAGATCTCTCCTCTATTGAAACATTTGTATATAAAACACTTGCTAAATTTCCTTTGCTATACATGATATCACAAACGTAACTCATTTACAACAGGTTTTTGGACACAATATTCAAATTTTCGTTCAAATTCACTTCTTTGCACGCAGCTGCGCCTTACTGTGCAAGCAGTGCATCGTTATTTTCTTCCTCTATCACCCCTGTGGGGGCAGTTGTCTGCTGCGGCTCCGCGGCTGTGGTATCGGTCTGTGCATCATTTGCAGCATCCGGAGCGGTCTGGGCGGCGGTATCCGATGCTGCGGCGTCCTCCTGTGCCACGGTGCGCGGGTCCACATAGGGGTCTACCTCCAGCGTGCCGTCCTTCATGGCAAAGTAGGCGTTGGCGATATCCACCACCAGATCACCGGTGCGGGCACCGTAGCCGCCGTACTCCACCGTGATGCCGATGGCGATCTCCGGGTCGTCTGCCGGGAGGTAAGCGATCATCATGGCGTTCAGGTAGTGCTTGCCCGAGGCATAAGTCTCGCTGCGCTGGGGAGTACCGGTCTTGCAGGCGATGGCAATGGGGTAGCTGGAGA
>VOFJ01001596.1_pt1 | contig 29083 bp, 30 predicted proteins | sample 5384081 | NCBI WGS metagenome assembly VOFJ01 (sample SAMN12384729, study PRJNA508395) | human gut metagenome | isolation source: healthy gut I | host: Homo sapiens | reverse complement strand
AGCCGAGGATATTGCCGAGATCATCACGTTCCTCGGCGGGCGCGGTGCGGAAAACAGTAATCTCCTGCGCGAGATGGCGCGCTCGACCATCAAGATGGTGACCGAGAGCGTGGACGCCTATGTCAAGCACGACACGGCGCTTGCCGATCAGGTCATCGCTGAGGACGACACCGTGGACGACTATTTCGCGCGCGTGAAGAAGGACCTCATCAAACGCATCGCGCAGGACCCCGATGATGGTGAATTCGCACTCGACCTGCTGATGATCGCCAAGTATTTTGAGCGCATCGGCGATCATGCGACGAACATCGCCGAATGGGTCATTTTCTCTGTGACAGGAGAGCATAAGGAGGGGTAAAGTATGATCTGGTGCGTGGAAGACGATGCCAGTATCCGCGATATCGAGGTATATGCCCTGCAATCGACCGGCTTTGAGGCCAAGGGCTTTGAAGACGGTACTTCGTTCTGGGAGGCGCTGCGCACGGGAAGACCCGAGCTTGTCGTGCTCGATGTGATGCTCCCCGGCATCGACGGGATGGAGCTGCTGCGCCGCATGCGCGCGGACGCGGCGCTTTCCGATATCCCTGTCGTCATGGCGACGGCCAAGGGCGCGGAATACGACAAGATCCGCGGTCTCGACCTCGGTGCAGACTACTATCTGACAAAGCCGTTCGGCGTGATGGAGCTCGTCTCCTGCGTCAAAGCGGTGCTGCGCCGCTGTGGCACGAAGACGGCAGCCCAGCTGCGCTGCGGCGGTCTGGTGCTCGACGAAGAGAGCCACACCGTCACGGCGGATGGAGAGAGCGTCGCGCTGACATACAAGGAATTCGAACTGCTGCGCCTGTTCCTCTCGCATCCCGGCACGGCGTTTTCGCGCGACCAGCTCATGGCGGACGTGTGGGGCACGGACTACTGCGGCGAGACGCGCACGGTGGACATGCACATCCGCACGCTGCGGCAGAAGCTCGGCGCGTACGGCGAGAAGATCGAGACCGTGCGCGGCGTGGGCTACCGGATGGAGGGCAAGGCGTGACAAAAAAGATCTTTCACTCCATCCTGCTTGTGGCGGGCACGGTGCTGCTGGCGAGCCTGCTCGTCATCATGGGCTGCCTGTACGAATACTTCGGGAGCGTCGAAAAAAAGCAGCTGCGCGACGAGCTGGAGCTTGCCGCCGTCGCCGTGAAGGAAAACGGGACGGAGTATCTCTCTCAGCTCTCCTCCGAGCGCTACCGCCTGACGTGGATCGAAAACGACGGTACGGTGCTCTACGACACCGTGACCGATGCCGAAAGCCTTGAAAATCACGCCGACCGCGTGGAGGTCAAGCAAGCGCTGGAATACGGCGAGGGCGAGAGCACGCGCTATTCCTCGACGCTGCTGCAAAAGACGATGTACTGCGCGGAAAGGCTCGCGGACGGGAGCGTGCTGCGCATTTCGATGAGCCGCGCGACGGCGGGGGTGCTGCTCGTCGGCATGGGGCAGCCCATTTTAGTGGTGTTGATCGTGGCGCTGATCCTGTCCTCTGTTTTAGCCAAGAGCCTGTCGCGCCGCATCGTCCAGCCGCTCAACAAGCTGGACCTTGAGCATCCGCTTGAAAATGACGCCTATGAAGAGCTCGCCCCGCTGCTCGGGCGCATCAACCGCCAGCACTTGCAGATCGACGAGCAGATGGACGAACTTCAGCGCCAGCAGACGGAATTTTCGCAGATCACAAGCAGCATGCGCGAAGGGCTTGTGCTGCTCGATGAAAAAGAGCATGTGCTGAGTATCAACCCCGCGGCGGAAAAGCTCTTCGGCACGGACGAGAGCTGCGTCGGGCAGGACTTTTTTGACCATCGACCGCAGCCACGACATGAGCCTTGCCATCGAGCGCGCCATGGACGAGGGGCACAGTGAGGCGCGCGTGGAGCGCGGCGGCCGTATCTGGCAGTTTGACGTCAGCCGCATCGGCGCAAGCGGCGCGGCGGTCGGCGCTGTGTTGCTGGCTTTCGACATCACCGAGCGCGAGACAGCGGAGCAGACGCGCCGTGAATTCACGGCGAACGTGTCGCACGAGCTCAAAACGCCGCTGCAAGGCATCATCGGCAGCGCGGAGCTGCTGGAAAACGGCATGGTGAAGCAGGAGGACGTCCCCCGCTTCGTCGGCCACATCCGAAAAGAAGCGCAGCGCCTTGTCACGCTGATCGGCGACATCATCCGCCTGTCCCAGCTCGACGAGGGCGACGAAATGCCGCGCGAGGCGGTCGACCTGCTCACGCTTTCGCAGGAGGCGGCGGACGATCTCAAGACCGCGGCGGCGGAGAAGCATATCGCGATTGCCGTCGAGGGCGGGAGCGAGACCATCGGAGGCGTACGGCGGCTTTTGTACGAGGTCATCTATAACCTCTGCGACAACGCCATCAAGTACAACGTCGAGGGTGGCAGCGTGACCATGAGCGTCGGTGAACGGGACGGCAAGGCGTTCGTCTCCGTGGCCGATACGGGCATCGGCATCGCGCCGGAGCACCAGAGCCGCATCTTCGAGCGCTTCTACCGCGTGGACAAGAGCCACTCGAAGGCAAGCGGCGGCACGGGCCTCGGCCTTTCCATCGTCAAGCACGCCGTGCAGTACCATCACGGTACAGTCGAGCTTCATAGCGAAGAGGGCAAGGGCACGACGATCTGCATCCTGCTGCCGAAGGAGTAAGTGAATAGTAAGAGAGCCGCAGGCACAGCCTGCGGCTCTCGTTTTAGTTGACGATTCTCAATAATTCTTCGCGTGGACTTCGAAGTAGCTCTGGGGGTGGTTGCAGGTGGGGCAGACGTCGGGGGCCTTGGTGCCGACGACGATGTGGCCGCAGTTGCGGCACTCCCAGACCTTGACCTCGCTCTTTTCAAAGACCTTGGCGGTCTCGACGTTGCGCAGCAGCGCGCGGTAGCGCTCCTCGTGATGGCGCTCGATCTCGCCGACGAGGCGGAACTTCTGCGCCAGCTCGGGAAAGCCCTCTTCCTCTGCGGTCTTGGCGAAAGAATCGTACATGTCGGTCCACTCGTAGTTTTCGCCCTCAGCGGCGGAGAGCAGATTGTCGGCGGTGGAGCCGATGCCCTGGAGCTCTTTGAACCACATCTTGGCGTGCTCCTTTTCGTTGTCCGCGGTCTTCTGGAAGAGCGCGGCGATCTGCTCATAGCCCTCTTTCTTGGCCGTGGAGGCGAAGAAGGTGTACTTGTTGCGCGCCTCGGATTCGCCCGAGAAGGCGGTGCGCAGGTTCTGCTCGGTTTTGGTGCCGGAATACTTGTTGGTCTTCATGGTGAAATTCTCCTTTTCATCTTTCAAAATTTTCATGCTGCTCCTGCGCCTTGCGGCAGGCGGGGCAGAGATAGTGAATGCGAAGGTCGTAGGACTGGATGCGCGCGCCGAGCGCGGCTTCGATGTCGTGCGTCAGGTCGGTGAACTTGAAGTCTGCGAGCGCGCCGCAGCGGGTGCAGATCAGGTGATCGTGGCGCGTGGTGTTGTCGTAGCGGTCGGGCGCGCCGGGCTGCGACAGGCGGATGAGTTTGCCGTCCGCTACAAGCGCGTTGAGGTTGTTATACACCGTAGCTTGCGCGATTTTGGAATTTTCCTGCTTCATTTGCAGAAAAATCTGCTCGGCGGTCGGGTGCTCGGTGGAGCACAGGACGAGATCGAGAATCTGCTGGGCGTACTTGGTCATGTGTTTCTCCTTAATAAGAATTAGATTAATTCTTATTATAGCGATAAAAATAGAGTTGTCAAGCAAAGAATCAAAAATAGTTTGCGTCATGCGCGCACGCGCTGCGGCATACCCTTTATGGAAAAGGGGGAATGAGATGGACCAGACGATAGCATTCCTGGGCGGCGACGCACGCATGCGCCTGCTTGCCCAGATGATGGCTGCGGAGGGATACGACGTCTGCTCGTGGGAGCTGACCGGTGCGCCAAAGCCGCTGGCGCTGTGCGACGCGCTGAAAGCAGACATCATCGTCCTGCCGCTGCCGGCGGAGAAAAACGGCTATTTGAGCGGCACAGAGCTCACGATGGAGAGCCTGCTGCGCTCGCTGCGGCGCGAGCACCGCATTTTCGCGGGCAATGTGGGAAACGACGCGTCAACGCTCGCGCAGTCGTTGGGGCTTACGATCACGGACTACTTTGCCTCGGAAGAACTGAGCGTGCGCAACGCGATCCCGACGGCGGAGGGGGCCATCGAGGCGGCGATGAAGCACACGAGTGTCACGCTGCACGGCACGCCGTGCCTCGTGCTTGGCTTTGGCCGCATCGGAAAGGTGCTCGCGCACGATCTGAGCGCGCTGGGAGCGAAGGTCAGCGTCAGCGCGCGCAAGCGGTCGGACCTTGCGTGGATCGACGCGTTCGGCTACGCGCCGCTGCACACGAACCGCCTCTCCGGCACGCTGGGGGAATTCCGCGTGGTGTTCAACACCGTGCCGCATCAGGTATTGGACGAAACGCTCCTTGCCGAGCTGCCGCCGGACTGCCTGCTCATCGAGCTTGCGAGCGCGAGCGGCTTTGACATGGACGCGGTCGAAACGCTGCGCCTTTCGTATCTCAAGGCAGGGGGACTGCCCGGGCGCGTCGCGCCGGAGACGGCGGCGCGCGCCATCAAAAAGACGTTATGTCGACTCATCAAGGAGGAAGCATGAAGATCGGATTTGCCTTGCGGCTCGTTCTGCAACCATCCCGAGCTGCTGAAACTCTACGAGGACATCGCGCGCGAGCACGAGATCGTCCCGATTTTGTCGGAAAATGCGGCGAAGTATTCCACGCGCTTCGGCACGGCGGAGGACTTCGTCACCCGCGTGGAGGCGCTGGCGGGGCGGAAGGCCGTGCGCAATATCGTCGAAGCCGAGCCCCTCGGCCCGCAGGGGGCGATGGAAGTGCTCGTCATTGCGCCCTGCACGGGAAACACGCTTGCCAAGCTCGCCCACGGCATCACGGACGGCGCGGTGACGATGGCGGCAAAGGGGCACCTGCGCAACGGTAAGCCCGTTGTGCTTGCCATTGCGACGAATGACGGCTTATCCGCGAGCGCGCCGAACATCGCGGTGCTGCTGAACCGCAAAAACTACTATTTTGTCCCCTTCGGGCAGGACAACGCCGAGGCGAAGCCGGCCTCGCTGATCGCGGACTTCCGCAAAATTATCCCGACGGCCGAGGCGGCGCTGGAGGGAAGACAAATTCAGCCGATTTTGCTGTGAAACGAAAAAAGGCAGGGATTTCCTGCCTTTTTTGCGATGTAACAATAAACTTGCGCGCGATCTTTGTCAATGCTCGCTGAACTTGCTTGAAAAATCCCCTCGCTTCTTTATACTTTGCCATAGAGAGAAGAGAGGAGGGAGCGCGAATGGACGAAAACCTGCGCGAGACAACAGAGCTTCCGGAGAGCGGAGGGACTGCGCCGAACGAAGAGAATGAGCCCGAGACGAAGAGCATCCGCTTTGTGCCCAGCGCCTATGACCCGCGCGGCATCGAGCAGTGGCTTTCTGAGCGCGCGGCGGAGGGGAAGCTCCTGCTCCGCTACGACGATTTTGTGATCGGCGAGCCGCGCGACTGCCGCTATCATCTGGAGCCCGCCGCGGACGATGACGACCCCGACGAAAGCCTGCGCGAAAAGCGCGCCCGCCTGGGCTGGGAATACGTCTGCCGGACGAAGGACGGCATCTTCTATATCTGGCGCGGCGAAAAGACCGCGCACGTCCCCGCGCCGAAGGACTGTACGGACTCCTACGGCTACCGCAGACTGTGCAAAAAGCTGCGCCGCAGCTATTTCCTGCCGATGATCTTCCTGGTGGTGGACATCTGGCTCGTCTATTTCCTTTTTAGTGCCTTGAGTCTCCCGGTGATGTCGTTCCTCACGGTGGAAAAGAGCGAGGTCATTCAGTTTGTGTCCATTATCTTAGGCAGTATCCTCGGTATCCTGAGCGAGGCAAAGGAGAGAAAAGAGATGTGGACGCTCAAGCGCGCGATGGAGGCGTGCGAGCGCGTGGAGAAGATGCCGCGCAACCGCTGGGCGAAAGCGGACCGCGCGCTTACGATCATTGCCGGTGTATTGGCGCTCGCGCTGATTTTCTGGCGAGTGAACGATACGGCCTACGGCGACAGCTATGACGAGCCGCCGCTGCCGTATATCGGGACCGAGATGCTCGGCGGCGAAAGGGGATCGGACTGGTATGGTGTGCGCGATCTCTCGACGCTGCTCGGCGGGCACGTGTACTCTGTCGGCGAAACGCCGTATGCGGGAACGATCGACACTTGGATGCAGTACAGCACGGAGCTTGACTTCTACGCCCCTCGCATTTCCGCGCTGGCCGTTCCGCTGACGCATGAGCTGCGGGACTATTTTATGGAAGACGGTGCGCAGACGCTTTCGATTGACGGCTTTGACGAGGCGTACTACGCAGAATTTATCAAACCAAATACCCGGCTTCCAAATGAACCGGACGAAGTCCACCAGTTTCTTATCCTGCGCCGCGGGGGAGAGGTGCTTTACTTCCGCACCGAGGCGCCCGACAGCCTGCGCGAGCATCTGGACGAATTTGCAGACATCTTTGATCAGTACAGCGAATTAGCATAAAAAGAAGTGCGTTCCTAACGGGAACGCACTTCTTTTTTGCTATCTTGTCACTGCTCTAACTTTTTGAGCTCGTCGAGCTGGCCCTCCAGCGTGGTGAACGCCTCGGGCAGCTGTGCGACGGCAGCGTCCGCGCGCTTGAGCTCGTTCGACACGCTCTCGCAAGTCGCGCCGAGCGTCGAGAGCACCTGCTCGCAGTGCCCTCTGCATGCCGCGATCATCGCCTGCAAACGCTCCCGCGTGGCGGCGTCGAGCGCGTCGGCGCGCTCACGGGCGGAGAGCTCAATGTCGGCGATGTGCGCCTTGACGCGGCCGTATTCCTCGACCTGCGGGCGGAGCTCGTCAAGCTCGCTTAAAAGGCGCTTGCGCTCCTGCTCGGCGGCGGAAAGGCGTTCGGCGTGCTGCGCGTCCAGCTCGGCGATGCGCTGCTCGGCAGCCTCCTCTTTGGCTTTCAGCTGGCGGTCGCAGTCGGCCTTGGCGCTCGCGAGCTTCTGCGCGCCCTCTTCGATCTGCGCGCGCAGCTCGGAGATCGTCTCCTGCGCGGCGGTCAGACCCTTTTTGAGCGCGTCCTGCGCGCTGGACGCGGTCGAAGGACTCGGCAAACTTGTCGCGCTCACGCTCGGCGGCGGCGAGCTTGTCGCGCAGCTCTGCATTCTCGCGGCAGAGGCCGTCGCTCTCCTGCTCGAGCGCTTCGATCTGCTGCTTGCTCTCGAGCGAGGTTTTTTCGATATAACGAATGACGTCATCGCGGTTGAAGCCGCCGAAGACGGAACTCTTGAAGGTATTTTCCATGATTTTCCCACCTTTTTCTTTGTCAAAGTTATGGTAACACAAACCCGCCGCGATGACAAGGAAAAAAGCGCGACCTCTTAAGGCCGCGCTTTTACGGTTTTATCGGAGAGGGAAGGAAAAGCTCTTGCCCTTCTTGGTGAAAGTAAAGCTCTCCTGCTCTTCGCCGCCGGCTTTGGTGCAGCGCACGCGCTCGGCGCTCACGCTGCCGCTGATGTCGCCGCAGGTGACGCTGTCGCTTGCGCGGACGTTGCCCTTGACCTCGCCGCAGCGGACGCTGTCGTTTGCGGACACGTCGCCGCCGACATTGCCGCAGGTGACGCTGTCGCTCGCGCGGACATTGCCCTGCACGTCGCCGGTGCAGTGCACACTGTCGCCCGCCTGCACGCTGCCGCCAACATTGCCGCAGGTCACGTCATCGCCCGCGGTCACGTCGCCGCCAACGTCGGTGCAGGTCACGCCGTCACCGGCTCTGACGCTGCCGGAGATCGTCGAATCGGTGCAGACGACGGAAAAATCGCTGTAAATATCCTGCGCCGTGCCGGAAAAGTGCAGCTCGACGGTCTTGCGGATCTCGTCGTATTTGTCGTGGCGGAACAGGCTCCCCTGTTTCGGTTGGAGCAGCCGGTGCCCCTGGAAGAGCACGGCGTGGATGGCGTCGTCATCCTCCCACGGCAGCTCTGCCGCGATGGGTAAAATCTGGCTGTCCGCTTCCGCTTTTTGGGCGGTTTTTGCCATGCTTTCGCGTCCAAAGAGCTCGTCGAGGCTGAGCTCCAGCGTGTCGGCCAGCAGCGGCAAAAGCTGCAGGTCGGGGCAGCAGACATCGCCCTCCCACTTTGACACGGCCTGATTGCTCACACCGAGCTTGTTTGCCAGCGCCTCCTGTGTCAGTCCTTTTTCTTTACGGCGGCGCAGAATGCGCGCGCCCATTGTCGATCCTTCCAAGTTGTCTATCCTCCTGCACTGCATTATAATAGTAAAGTGAGCGTTGGAAACGCGATGAGCGGGTGTCCCGCGTCGAACGGGAAGCCAGGCGCCGACGTTTCCCTCATATTCAGGCAGCACATCGCGTGCAAACGCCTGATCGCCGATCGTAACATGTTGGTCCTTCCTTGCCCCGTGCTGCAGCCGCGGCTTTGAATCACCGGTTATGGACTCAGTATAGGGGGCATGGGGAGGATTGACAATGGCGCGGTGGTTGAATCGGGGAAAATCCTTTCCAACCGCCGGTTGGAAAATGAAATTTTCCCTGATTTTTCAAGAAAAACTCAGTGCCGGGTGACGGTGATCTCGCCCATACCCTTGGTGTAGTCGACCACATGCTGGAGGAAAAGCTGCGTGATCGTGGAGGGGAGAAAGCCCTTTTTCACGGCGATGCCGATCTCGCGCGACTGCTTGACGTTGAGCGGCAGCGTGGCGACGCGGTAGCGTCCGGGCTTGATGAGCAGGCTGTGCACGATGCTGATGCCAAGTCCCGCCTCGACCATGGACAAGAGCGCGAAGTCGCTCGTCGTGTCATAGGTGACCTCGGGATGGATGTTGTAATGGTCGAGCAGACGGTTGAATTCGTAGTCTTCGATCTCCATCAGGCGCACGAAGTTCTCGTGCGGCAGCTGCTCGAGCGGGAAGACGGACGCGTCCGCCATCGGGTGATCCTTTGGGAGAATGGCGACCATCGTGTCGTGCAGGATGGTCGTCGTCTCAAAGTCGTTGGAGGCGGGGATGGCAAGAAAGCCGCAGTCGATCGCGCCGCGGCGCAGCCATTCGGAAATTTCATAATACTCGCCAGTCATCAGCTGGATCTGAATGTTGGGGTACGTCTGGTGGAAGTCCTTCAGAATTTCCGGCAGCAGGCTGATGGCAAGGCTTGTAAAGCACCCGAGGCGCAGCGTGCCGGACTGCACGCCATGCAGCTCGGACACGGCAAAGTTGAGGTCCTCATAGTCCTTGACGATCTCGCGGATCGTGGGCAGGAGCACCATGCCGTCGGAGGAGATCTCGATGCCGGAGTGGTTGCGCGTTAAGAGCTTGACCTGCCAGTCCTGCTCAAGATCGGAGATCATCTTGCTCACGGCGGACTGTGTATAGCCCAATTCGTTCGCCGCCTGGGTGATGCTGCCGGTCTCCACAGTGCGGAGATAGGCAATATATTTACGAATACTCATTATAAATGCCCTCAATAATCAACAATACCTCAAAGATTCCATTTTGGAATGCGCATATAAAAATATATTCGCTTTTCAAAACTGCTTTTGGATTATACAATATCAACAAAGAAAATTCAATGCCTACACACGGGATTTTCCAAGCAGTACAAAATTGTCAGACAAAATGTCGAATCAACAAGGAGGAAAACAGACATGATCCATTATTCCTGCATCGGTGCTACCGGTTATGTTTGCGGCGAAGTGCTCCGCATGATGGTCAACCACCACGAGGGAGAGCTTGTCAACGTGCTCGATACCTACGGTGTCGGCGATGCCATCTCTACGCATCATCCCGCTCTGCGCGGCTTCTATGATCAGGTCATCATGGACCTCACGGAGGAGAACGTCCGCGAGACCGCGAAGAAGAGCGATGTTATCATGATCCAGGTCCCCTCTGGCGACGTGGCCAAGTGGGCGGAGATCGTGCTCGCTGAGGACTGCGCCATCATCGATATCGGCGCTGACATCCGCTTCCGCGATGTCGACGTCTGGGAGAAGTGGTACGGCCAGAAGCACCCCGACGCCAAGATGACCCACGACGCTGTTTACTGCATCCCTGAGGTCATGCGCGACCTTGCCAAGGGCAAGAAGCTCATCGCCAACCCCGGCTGCTATCCCACTGCTTCCACCCTCGGCCTCCAGCCCATGCTCAAGGCCGGTCACATCGTTGACAACACCATCGTCATCGATGCCAAGAGCGGCTACACCGGCGCAGGCCGCCGTCCCGCCCTCAACAAGCTCCTCACTGAGGCGGAGAACAACTTCTGCGCTTACGCCCTCGGCGGCGGCCACCGCCACACGCCCGAGATCGAGCAGAACATCGCCTACATCACCGGCAAGGATCTGATGAAGCCCGAGACCTGGCAGTACATCAACTTCCAGCCGCACCTCCTGCCCCAGGTCCGTGGTATCGAGGTCACCATCTACGCTACCTGCGACAGAGACTTCACCAACGAGGAAGTTTACGAGCTCTACAAGGACTTCTACAAGGATGAGCCCTTCGTCAAGGTCTTCCCGGCGAGCCTGCCCGTTCAGACCAAGTGGGTCTACGGCACGAACTTCTGCGAGATGACCCCGACCTTCGACGCGCGTACCCACCGCCTGATCGTCTCCTCCGTCATCGACAACATCGGCAAGGGCGCCGCCGGCCAGGCCATCCAGAACATGAACCTCATCATGGGTCCCCGAGACCACCGGCCTCATGATGCCCCCGATGTATCCGTAATTTTCGGTTCGACGAGTTTCGACCCGATTTAGGCAAGAATGCTGTTAAACTAACGTTAAGAGAGGAGATCCCCCCACATGTCCAATCTGAAAAAGATCGAGGGCGGCGTTACCACGCCGCAGGGCTTCACCGCCGGCGCGGTCTACACCGCCATCAAAAAGCGCGAGAACAAGAAGCCCGACGTCGCTGTTCTCTACTCCGACCTGCCCTGCTCCTGCGCGGCCTGCTTCACCACGAACAAGTTCTGCGCAGCTCCGGTCATCCTTGACCGCGAGATCCTGAAAAAGGGCAAGGCCCGCGCCGTCGTCATCAACTCCGGCAATGCCAACGCCGCCACCGGCAAGCAGGGCATCGAGGACGCCCGCACCGTTGAGCGCGAGGCGGAAAAGCTGCTCGGCCTCGGCGAGGACGAAGTGTTCGTCTGCTCCACCGGCGTCATCGGCCAGAGACTTCCGGTCGACAAGGTGCTTCAGGGCATCCGCGAGATCATTCCCGCAAAGCTTGCCAAGGAGAACGGCTCCGAGGCTGCCTACGCCATCATGACCACCGATACCGTCCGCAAGGAGTCCGCCTACGAGCTCGAGCTCTCCTCCGGCACCGTGAATCGGCGCGATGGCCAAGGGCTCCGGCATGATCCACCCCAATATGGCGACGATGCTCGTCTACGTGACGACCGACGCCAAGGCGGATCCCGCAGACCTGCAGAAGATGCTCTCCGCGGCTGTGGATAAGAGCTTCAACATGTGCACCGTCGACGGCGACACCTCCACGAACGACTCGATCTCCTGCTCGCCAACGGCGCTTCCGGCGTTGAGATCAAGACCGAAGAAGACAAGAAGGCGATGGCCGACCTCGTGCTCGCCATCTGCACCGATATGGCCCGCCGCGTCGCTTCCGACGGTGAAGGCGCGACCCACCTCATCGAGGTCGAGGCCTACGGCCTGCCCACCGAGCACGACGCGCGCCTGGTCGCCAAGTCCATCGCGGGCTCCATGCTCTTCAAGGCTGCCGTCTTCGGCCGCGACGCCAACTGGGGCCGCATCATGGCCGCTGCCGGTTACTCGGGCGCTGACGTTGACCCGACCCGTGCCGACTGCATCATCAAGAGCGCTGCCGGCGAAGTGCAGGTCATGAAGGACGGCTTCGGCACCGACTTCAGCGAAGAGCTCGCCAAGAAGGTCCTCACCGAGCATGACATCACCGTCATCGTCGCTTCTATCAGGGCGACGGCGAGGCCAAGGCCTGGGGCTGCGACCTCACTTACGATTACGTCAAGATCAACGGCGACTACCGCACCTAATTTTTGAAGGAGGCTCCACCATGAGCGATATCGCAAACAAGGTCGAAACTCTGATGGAGGCAATGCCTTACCTTCAGAAGTATCAGGGTAAGATCATTGTCATCAAGTACGGCGGCAACGCCATGATCAACGAAGAGCTCAAGGACGCCGTCATGCACGACGTGGTGCTGCTCAAGCTCCTCGGCATGAAGCCCGTGCTCAGCCACGGCGGCGGCCCCGGCATCAACAAGATGCTCGAAAAGCTCAACATCCCCGTCGAGTTCATCGAGGGCCTGCGCTACACGTCCGAGGACATCATGCGCGTGGTCGAAATGGTCCTCGTCGGTCAGGTCAACACCGAGCTGGTCGGCAGGATCAACAAGCTCGGCGGCAAGGCGGTCGGCCTTTCCGGCGTCAGCGGTGACATCTATCACTGCCACCAGCGCGACGAGGTCCACGGCTACGTGGGCGACATCGACTATGTCGATCCCAAGCCCATCTTCGCCATGCTCGACGCGGGCTACATCCCCGTCATCGCCCCCGTCGGCACCGACGGTCAGGGCCACACTTACAACATCAACGGCGACACCGCCGCGGGCAAGCTCGCTTCCGCGCTGGGCGCTGAAAAGCTCGTCATCCTCACCGACATCGAGGGCCTGTGCAACGACATCAAGATCCGCGACGTCATCAGCTATCTGAACATCGAGGATGTCAAGGCGCTCAAGGACAAGGGCACGATCGCCGGCGGCATGATCCCGAAGGTCGACTGCTGCGTGCAGGCCATCGAAGAGGGCGTGACGAGCGTCAACATCATCGACGGCCGCAAGCCGCACTCTGTGCTCTACGAGGCCTTCACGAACGAGGGCACCGGCACGACGATCGGCACCGCACAGCCGAGCGTCGGCATCAAATGGTAAAACATACACCCAACTTTTATTATAGGAGGACATAATAATGATCGAAAAGTTCAAGACCAACGCCGAAGTCATCGAGAACGGCGACAAGTATCTCTATGGCAACCACGTCCGTATGCCCCTTTCCATCGAGCGCGGCGAAGGCGCTTACGTCTTCGATAAGGACGGCAACAAGTACCTCGACTTCATCGGCGGTATCGCCGTCAACGGTCTCGGTCACTGCCATCCCGCGATCGTGAAGTGCCTCGAAGAGCGCGCCCACACGATCCTGCACTGCTCCAACTACTTCTACAATGAGCCCGCCGTCCAGACCGCGAAGCTCATCGTCGAGAACAGCTGCTTCGACAAGGTGCTGTTCGCCAACTCCGGCGCTGAGGCCAACGAAGGCCAGATCAAGCTCGCCCGCAAGTACGCCAAGGATCACGGCCATCCCGAGCGCTTCGTCGTCATCACGATGAAGAACTCCTTCCACGGCCGCACCCTCGCGACCTGCACGGCCACCGGCCAGTATGCGGTGCACCGTTACTTCGAGCCCCTGCCCTCCGGCTTCCGCTATGCTGAGTTCAACAATCTCCAGTCCGTCAAGGACATCATGGACGAGTACGTCTGCGCCATCCTGACCGAGCCTGTCCAGGGCGAGGGCGGCGTGCGTCCCGCTTCCCAGGAATTCCTGCAGGGCCTGCGTGACCTGTGCGATGAGAAGGGCATCCTCCTCATGTTCGACGAGGTACAGGTCGGCTCCGGCCGTACCGGCAAGCTCTTCGCGCATCAGAACTACGGCGTGAGCCCGATACCTGCTCCATGGCCAAGGCGCTCGGCTCCGGCGTGCCCATCGGCGCTGTCTGCGCCCGCGGCGAGGCGGCCAAGACCCTGACGCCCGGCACCCACGGCTCCACCTTCGCCGGCGGTCCTCTCGCCTGCGCTCTGGCTGCCACCACGCTCGACGTGATGATCAACGAGGGCGTCATCGAGAACTCCCGCGTCATGGGCGAGTATTTCCGCAAGCAGATGCACACGGTCATCGAGAAGAACCATCCCGAGACGGTCAACGAGATCCGCGGCCTCGGCATGATCGACGGCATCCAGCTCAACAAGCCCTCCGGCCAGCCCGTGGTTGACCTCTGCTTCAAGGACAGCAAGGTCCTGATCAACAACACCAACGGCAACGTCCTGCGCTTTGTCCCGCCGCTGATCGTCAAGGAAGAGATCGACATGTGTCATCAAGGCTGTTGACGAGGCCATGACCAAGCTCGGCTGGTAAGAGAAAACAGCGTCCTGACCAAGCCAAACGGTCAAACTTTGTGATACCGGCAGCGCGCGGCACTTCCCGTGCCATGCCGTGCATAAAATATGCTAAAATATCCGCATATTTAATCGGTACGCCGCGGGAGAGTATCAGCCTTTCTGCATTTTACAAGCAGCATTTCACCCCTGTGTTGTGCCAGGGGGGCGAAAATCAGGAAGGGGGAGACCGCATCCAAAACCTGCATCGGTAGATACCACGAGAATTGAAGAAGGAAAAAGGGGATTACCGTCAAAACTGCGTCCTGCCGCCATTCAAAAACTGCCGGTTGCGGGCGCTATGGAATCATGCTAAAATACCGAAAACAGTGTTCACCATCCATACAAATAGCGCGGCGACGGGAGCGACCCCCCCTAAACCATTTTTAGAAAGGTTGGTAACAATCATGAGTGAAGAAAAAAAGCCAACCCCGCCCAAACTGTGGGAAGCCCTGTTGACGCTGCTGATCCTGATCGCGCACTCGCGGTCGGTATCATCATCTTCGGTGTTGACCCGCACGTCCCTATGTTTGTCGGCGTAATGGCTGCCGCAATGGCACTGCATCTCGGCTACAAGTGGGATGAAGTTGAAAAGTCCATGATGGACGGCATCTACAAAGCATTGCAGTCCATCTGCATCCTGATCATCGTCGGTATCCTGATCGGCGTGTGGATCAACGCGGGCGTTGTGCCTACGATGATCTATTACGGCCTGAAAGTCCTCAAGCCCGCGATCTTCTTCATCGCGTGCGTTCTCATTTGCTCCATCACCTCTCTTGCCACCGGTACGTCCTGGGGCACGATGGGCACGATGGGCGTTGCCTTGATGGGCATTGGCTTCGGCCTTGGCATGAGCCCCGGCATGACTGCCGGTGCCGTCCTCTCCGGCGCCTACTTCGGCGATAAGATGAGCCCGCTGTCCGATACGACGAACCTCGCTCCCGCCATGGCCGGTACGGACGTTATCACCCACGTCAAGGCCATGATGCTGCCCACCGGCATCACCTACGCCATCACCCTGATCTTCTTCGGCGTTCTCGGTGTGATGCAGTATCACGGCGGCGATGCGGATATGTCCCGCGTGATCGAGTTCTCCAACGCGCTGAACGCCGCGGAGGGCGGTATCTTCAACATCAACCCGTTGCTGCTCCTGCCTCCGGTCGTCGTTATCGTGGCAGTTGCCCTGAAGGTTCCCGCGATCCCCGGCATCACCCTCGGCATTGTTGCCGGTGTCATCCTGGGCCTCATCTTCCAGCCCGGTGCCTGCACGCTCGGAACCATCTTCGATTACGGTAAGAACGGCTACTACTTCTCCGACGAAGCGCTCGCCATGTTCGAAGCCAGTCTTTCTCCCGAAACGAGCTACACCATGACAAGACTCCTGGAAAGCGGCGGTATCATCGGCATGATGTCCTCCGTCGCCATGACGATCATCGCCATGATGTTCGGCGGCATTATGGAGGAGACCCACCAGCTCGAGGTCATCGTCAACACCCTCAAGAAGTTTGCCAAGGGCCCTGCGGCTCTCGTTGGCCTGACCGAAGTGACCTGCGTTCTCTCCAACGCCACCATGCCCGAGCAGTACATCTCCATCGTGGTTCCCGGCCGTATGTATGCCGAGGAGTATCACAAGATGGGCGTGCACCCGTCGGTTCTGTCCTCTGCCCTTGAAGGTGCCGGTACCGTTACCTCCGCTCTGATCCCCTGGAACACCTGCGGTGTGTTCATTAAGGACACCCTGAACATCGCTCCTTGGGGCGCCGGCGGTTACGGTCCCTGGGCCATCTTCAACTGGCTGATGCCCTCATCAACTGGCTGTGCGTGCTGATCGGCTGGACGCTCAAGGATCTTGCGGGCAAGCCCTATAAGAAGTCCAAGGCTGCGGCTAAGGCGGAATAAATCAAAACGGCAAAGGAACGGTCTATGAACAGAGGAACGGCACGATACCCTCTTTTAGAGATCGACCTTGACAAGCTGAAAGCAAATCTGGCAGCGCTCATCGAGCGCTGCCAGAGCCTTTCTGTCGAGGTCGCGGGCGTGGTCAAGGGCTTTTCGGCGCTGCCGGAGGCCGCCGGGGTCTATACGGAATGCGGCGTGCGGAGCCTTGCCTCGTCCCGTCTCAGTCAGCTGCGCGCCCTGCGCGGCGCGGGCGTCGCCTGTGAGCGCGTTCTCATCCGCATTCCCATGCTCTCCGAGCTTCCGGAGGTCGCGGAGGTCGCGGACATGAGTCTCCAAAGCGAGCTTGAAACGCTCCGCGCCCTCAACGCGGTCTGCGCGAAGCGCGGAACGCGCCACAGGGTGATCCTGATGGCTGACCTCGGCGATCTGCGCGAGGGCTTCTGGAGCCGCGAGGAACTGGTCGACGCCGCGCTTGAGGTCGAGTATAAGCTCGACCATCTGGAGCTGGCGGGCGTCGGCACGAATCTCGGCTGCTACGGCTCGGTCGCCGCCACGCCGGAGAAGCTGCGCGAGCTGGTCTCCGCCGCCGAGGCGGTGGAGCGCGCCATTGGCCGCGAGCTGCAATATATCTCCGGCGGCGCGTCCACCTCCGTCCACATGGTGCTTGACGGCACGCTGCCCGCGCGCGTCAACCATCTGCGCATCGGCGAGTTCGCCCTCCTCGGCGGCATCTACGGCTGCTATCCCGACTTTCTGCGCCGTGACGTGTTCACCCTCCGCATGGAGGTCGTGGAGTGCAAGCCGAAGCCCAGCTATCCCCGTCGGCGAGCTGACCGTAGACGCCTTCGGCAAAACGCGCGAATACACCGACCGCGGCATCCGCCGCCGCGCGCTCTGCGCCGCGGGCCGCGTCGATTACGGCGATCCCTTCGACTCACGCCGCGCCTCGCGGGCGTGGAGGTCCTCGGCGCGTCCTCGGACCACACCATTCTTGACGTGGAGGACGCCGCCGTCCCCGTCCGGCTCGGCGACGTGCTGGACTTCGGCGTGAGCTACGGCTCGCTCGTCTACCTCACCAACACGCCCGAGGTCCGCATCGTCTATCGGAAAAACGGCCGCCTGTACACGGCGGAATAACGCACAAGGAAGCCCTCCGCTCGGTGAGCGGAGGGCTTCTCGTCGCTTTTTTGTTTTCTCAGCTCAGCGTCGTGCCGGTGACGAAGCTCGCCACGATGATGAGCAGGATGGAGATGGGCGCAACGTACTTGACCAGCACGCTGTAGACCTTTGCCAGCTTGAACGGCTTGCCGTCCAGCTCGATCTCATGCACGGCATTCGCGGGCTTCCAGATCCAGCCGGTGAAAATGCACACGCCGAGCGCGCACAGAGGGGATCATCAGACGGTCGGTGAGGAACTCCATGAAGTCGCCGAAGATGGGGAAGCTCACGCCGTTGGCGAAGTCAAACCAGATGCCCTGATGTTGAACGCGGCCTGCGACATGGTGTACAGACAGCCGATGAGGAACATCAGCGTGCAGACGATGATGGTGGTGGGCTTGCGCTTCCAGCCGAAGCGCTCGGTCAGGAACGCCACTACGCCCTCGATGAGGGATATGCTGCTCGTCAGCGCGGCGAACAGGAGCAGCATATAGAACAGCACGCCGAAAAACGCGCCGCCCGCCATGTGCTCGAACACGCCCGCGAGGGACGCGAAGGCGAAGCCGCCGCCCTTGCCGACGTTCTCGGAGCCGAGCGTCGCAAACACCGCGGGCACGATGATGAAGCCGGCGATGAGCGCCACGAGCGTATCCATCGTGCAGATGAGCGCCGTGTTCTTGCCGAGGTTCTCATGCTTGGGCAGATACGAGCCGTAGGTGATCATGATGGCCATGCCCAGCGACAGGGAGAAGAACGCCTGCCCCAGCGCGGAGAGGAAGGTGTTGAAGCCGACCTTGCTCCAGTCGCAGCTGAGCATATAGGCGAAGCCGACCTGCGCGCCGTCGAGCGTGATGGTGCGCGCGAGCAGTACAATGAGAATGATGAACAGCGCGGGCATACCGACCTTGTTGAACTTCTCGATGCCGCCCTCAACGCCCTTGATGATGATGACGGCGTTGACTGCCATAAAGACCGCGGCAAAGAGAATGGCGGTCAGCGGGAACCATGTCTCACCCGTCGCGGCGTTGTAGCCGAGCAGGCCGTAGAAATAGCCGAGCGGATCGGCATAGACCGTCTGCGCCTCCGTAATATAGGACACAACGTAGCGCAGCACCCAGCCGCCTACATGGCAGTAATAGGAGGTGACGATGAACGCCACCGCAACACCCGTGACGCCGACCCACTTGAAGCCGCGGTAGCCGAGCTTGTGGAAGCTGTCGATGGCATTGGCCTGCGCGCCGCGGCCGATGGTCAGTTCCGAGAGCATGACGGGGAAGCCGATGAGAACGACGATGGCCAGATAAATGAGGATGTAGGCGCCTCCGCCTCCCTCAAAGGCCTTGCCGGGGAACTTCCAGATGTTGCCGAGGCCGACGGCGCTGCCCGCCGCCGCCAGGATGAAGCCGATCTTGCTTCCCCATTGGGCTCGATTGTTTTCCATGTGATTTTCTCCTTTAACTACGTTTCTCTCTCCGTTTTCCGTCAAATTCGTCCTCATATATTTTAATGAGATGTATAAATTAAACAGAAATTAGTCAAATGATACCGTCTTTCTTGCCAAAAGTAAAGCGACGTATTATAATAAAAATATGAGCGATCCTAATAGAAAGGAAATACTTCTATGGAAAGCAAGAAATTAGAGGCCCTGCTCATGGCAGTCGATCTCGGCAGCTTTACCAAGGCGGCAGAGGTCCTCGGCTACACGCAGTCGGGCCTGACACACATGATGAACTCGCTGGAAAAGGAGGTCGGCTTCACGCTGCTCGAGCGCGGACGCAGCGGCGTGCGCCTCACGGAGGAGGGCGAGCGCATCGCGCCCGCCGTGCGCGAATTTCTGCAGGCCAACGCCCGGCTGGACAGCGTGATCGAGCAGGTCGCCTCCTCGCGCACGGAGATCATCCGCGTCAGCGCCTACGCCAGCATCGCCATGCACTGGCTGCCGGGCATCATCCAGCGCTTCCGCGAGGAGTGCCCCGACGTGGACGTGGACATCCGCATGGCCGACCACGTCGACGTCCCCTACGAGCTGCTCGCGCAGGGCAAGATGGACGCCATCCTCGTCTCCCCGCAGGACGAGGGCCAGTACGAGTGGGTGCATCTTGCCGACGATCCCATGTTTGCCGTTCTGCCGAAGGATTTCGACACGCAGGGCATGACCGCCTTCCCGCTTGCCGCCTTCGAGGCGCGCGACTTCATCATGCCCTCGCAGGGCTTCGATAAGGACATCATGCGCATCTTCAACCGCATCGGCGTCAAGCCGCACATCCTGCCGACCTGGGTGGACGATCCCACCGTCATCAGCATGGTCAGCCACGGCCTCGGCGTGAGCATGATGACCGAGCTGACCGTCCGCGGCCGCACGGACGGCGTGAAGCTCCTGCCGGTCGAGCCGGCGTCCTCGCGCGAGCTTGGCCTTGCCGTCCGCTCGCTCGACGCCGCGAGCGACGGCCTGCGTCACTTCATCGACTGCACGAAGCGCGTCGTCGCGGAAATGCAGCCCTGAGCCGTTGCAAAAGCCACTTGTAATCACCGCCGAAGCGGTTATAATAAGGAAGCCCGCCGACCCGCGGGCGCAGAGAAAACAACGCGAAAGAAAAGGAACACCCTATGCTCACCTTTACTCCTGTCACGCAGCGGGACATTGCCCGCCTGCGCCGCTACTATAAAAGTTGCGAATACCAGCTCTGCGAATACTCTGCCCTCGTCAAGCTCATGTGGCGCAGCCACCTGCACCCCTCGTGGGCGGAGGGCGCGGGCTGCCTGATCGTCCGCAATTTCATCGACGGTCAGTATTGCTTCGACTACCCCGTTCCCGGGCCCGACGGCGACGAGGACGCGGCGCTCACGCTCATCGAGGACGACTGCCGCGAGCGGGATATTCCCCTCGTCCTCTCCGTCGTCCCGCAGGACAAGGCGGAGCGCCTTGCCGCGCGCTACCCCTACTTCCGCTTTTCCTCCCCGCGCGTCTGGCGCGACTATATCTACGCCGCCGAGGATCTGCGCGACTTTGCCGGACGCCGCTACTCCGGCCAGCGCAACCACATCAACAAGTTCCGCAAGCTCTATCCCGACGCCGCCTTCCGCCCGCTCGGGAAGAGCGACCTGCCGCTCATCACGCAGTTCTTCCGCGACTACGAGGCCGTCTTCACCAAGGCGTCCGACTCGGCGAAAAACGAGCTGCGCTGCGCCGAGAAAATGCTCCGCATGACCGGCAGCCCGCACTTCCTCGTCGGCGGCATGGAGCTGGACGGCAGGCTCCTCTCCGTCGCCATGGCGGAGCGCTGCGGCGACACGCTGCAAATTCATATCGAAAAAGCCCTCTACGGCTATGAGGGCGTCTATCCCGCCACCGTGCAGGCGTTCGCGCAGGAATTTGCCGTGGACGGCGTGCGCTGGCTCAACCGCGAGGACGACGCCGGCGACAAGGGCCTGCGCACCTCGAAGCTCCAGTACCTGCCCGACCACCTCGGCGCGAAGCTGCGCTTCGACGTGCTCAACGAGCTGGTCAATATCACCGAGATCCCCACGCTTACCACCGCCCGCCTGACGCTCGACGCGCTCACCGACGCGGACAAAACCGCCTACGCCGCCCTCTGTCTCGACGACGACCGCAACCGCTGGTGGGGCTACGACTTCCGCAAGGACTTCGACGGCACGCCCTACGAGGACTACTTCCTCGCCGTCGCGCGGGAGGACTACGCCCGCTCCCGCGCCGTGAACTTCGCCGTCCGGCTCGACGGCGCACTCATCGGTGAGGTCGTCCTCTACCGCTTTGATTCCCGCGGCGGCGCGGACTCGGCTGCCGTGTCTCGCCGGGCTTCGCGGGCCACGGCTACGGCACGGAGGCGTTCGCCGCCGTCGCCGACTGGGCGCTCTACCGGCTCCACCTCGCCCACGTCGTCGCCAAATGCTATAAGGAAAACGACGCCTCCTACAGGATGCTCTCCTCCTGTATGCACCGCGCCGGCGAGGATGAGACCTTCTTCTATTTTGATAAAGAAGTCTGAACCGCGTATGAAAAGACCGCCTCTGCACACAATAGTGCAGAGGCGATTTTTTGTGTTCACACAAAAGCTCGCGGCATTTGCGGCACGCCGACAGGCGGCAGCCGCGCCGTATGCAGGCTCTCCATCCGCCGCCGACGGAGAGCAGTGCAAGGCAGAGCGGCAGAATGGAGATTTTCACGATGGGAACCAATTCCGAATTTTGCTCCGATGAGCGCGTGGGCTACACCCTGCTCAAATCCTTCCTCGCGGGTGACGTCAACGCCAACCGCTGCTACGCCGGCCTCTCGCCCGAGGAGCAGCAGCGTCTCGTCTCCGGCGCCAAGAGCCTGCGCACCCCCGACGAGGTTGCCAGCTACGTCTGGGACTATCTTGACAGACAAGGACGGTAAGCCGCCATGGAGCGCCTGACGGGACACTTTGAACTGGATGTCCGCACGCTCGACGCCCTGCTGGGCGTCGAGCGCTGCTTTGACATGATCGCCCGCGACCTCGTCGCGGGCGGCCGCCGCTGCCGTCTGTATGTCGTGGACGGCTACGGCGACGACGCGGTGCTCGAGCGCATGATCGGCTTCTGGCTCGCCCTGCCCTCCACCGCCGACGCCGCCGACGCGCAGACCTTCATCGACCGCTATGTGACCTTCAGCGAGGTCAACGCCGAAGCAGATCTCCGGCAGACGGCCACCGCCGTGTTCCTCGGCAAAACGCTGCTCCTCGCCGAGGGCTACGGCGAATGTATCCTCATCGACGCGAAGAGCTACCCCTCCCGCGGCGTGGAGGAGCCGTCCTCGGGCAAGGTGCTGCGCGGCGCGCACGACGGCTTCATCGAAACGCTCGTGCAGAACGCGGCGCTCCTGCGCCGCCGCATCCGCACGCCGCAGCTGACGCTCGAGGGCCACAAAATTTCCGAGAAATCCCGCGCCGACGTCGTCCTCTGCTATCTCGAGGACAAGGTGGACCGCGCGCTCCTCGCGCGCGTCCGCGCGAAGCTCGCCGCCATCGACGCGGACTCCATCTCCATGTCGCAGGAATCCATCGCGGAATCCATGATGGACCGGAGGCAATGGTTCAACCCTTTTCCACGCGTTCGCTATACTGAGCGCCCCGACGCCGCCACCGCGAGCATCATGGAGGGCAGCATCATCGTCCTCGTGGACAACTCCCCCGCCGCCATGATCCTGCCCACCCGCTTCTTTGATTTCGTGCAGGAGGCGAACGACTTCTATTTCCCGCCGCTCGTCGGCTCATACCTCCGCATCCTGCGCGTGGTCGTCTTTCTGCTCACGCTCTTCATCACGCCCGTGTGGTATCTGCTCGTGCAGGACCCTGACCTTCCCAACAGCGCGCTGAGCTTCCTCGCCGTCACGAGCGAGTGCGAGGTCCCCATCCTCGCCCAGCTTCTCCTGACCGAGTTCATCGTCGACCTCCTCAAGCTCGCCTCGCTCAACACCCCCAGCGTCTTTTCCAACTCGTTTTCCATGATCGGTGCGCTCGTGCTCGGCGACTTCGCCGTGCAGGCGCATTGGCTCGTGCCGGAGGTGCTGGCGTACATGGCGTTCGTTGCCATCGCGAACTTCGCCCAGCCGAGCTACGAGCTCGGCTACGCCTTCAAGCTTCTGCGCCTCGTGCTGCTCGTCAGCTCCGCTGCCCTCGGCTGGGTCGGACTCGCCCTCGGTACGCTGCTCATCGTCATCCTGCTCGTCACCACCAGGCCCATCGCCGGCGGACATTATATGTATCCCATTTATCCCTTCAACTGGCACGCGCTCCGCGCCCTGCTCATCCGCCGCCCCATCGCCCCCGACAACACCTGAATGTATTGCTCAAACGTATCGCTCAAAAAGCCGCCCTCCCGGGCGGCTTTTCTTTTGTCCGATCTCTCCTATTCGCCGCTCTCCCCGCGCTGCCTCCTCCGTCTCCGCGTCAGAGCTCCGAACCAAAAACCGGCGGCGGAGATGATCGTTCCCTTCAGCAGCAGACTCGGCTGCGGCAGACGCAGGATGCCGACGGAGAGCATGTTGGCCAGCATGAAGGTTGCGTACCCCGCGAGCATATGCATCGCGCCAAATGCAAGCGGCAGCAGCCAGCCTTGTCTTCCGCCGTATCCGCCCCGGCCAATGAGCAGTGAAATGACAAAGGCGGCGACCGGCAGCACGAGCCACAAAAATACGATGCCGTAGCCCATGGCGTCGTCTGGCCCGGTGAGCAGCCAGAAAAAGAGCACGGAAACGGCCCAGATGCCCAGATATACGCACAGAAGGATCAGCAGAGATTGCTCCCTCCGGCTCCGCACGGTGTTGGTGCTCTCCTCCAGATAATCCAGATAATCTGACATCGGTGCTTCCTCCTTTAACAATGCATCCAGACTGACCGCGTACAGGTCGCTCAGCCGCACCACGCTCACAATGTCCGGATAGTTCTTTTCATTCTCCCAGTTTGATATGCTCTGGCGGCTCACGCCCAGCGCCTCCGCCGTCTGCTCCTGCGTGAGCCCAGCCGCTATGCGCGCCTGCCTGAGCTTGGCTCCGATCTCCATAGGCATCCCGTCCTTTCTGCCTACATCATAGGGAAATGAGCGGGCTTTGTCCATCAAAAATATTTGACAACGGTCGGTTTTCCCAAAAACTTTTTCCAACCCTCCTTGACAAATCGTTCCTGATGTATTATTGTACTAATCATCTAATACAATCATACATCAAGAAAAGGAGGAACCGTATGGAGTGGCAATTCCGCAATGACAGCCCCATCTACACCCAGCTCACGCAGCGCCTGACGCAGGCCATCGTCGCGGGCGAATTTCGCCCCGGCGAGCGTCTGCCCTCGGTGCGCGAGCTCGCGGTGGAGGCGGGCGTCAATCCCAACACGGTGCAGCGTGCGCTCGCCGACCTTGAGCGCGACGGGCTGGTCTTTTCCCAGCGCACCGCGGGCCGCTTCGTGACGGGAGATGTTTCCATGATCGAAAACGCGAAGCTCCGTCTGGCGGATCAATGTGTGGAGAATTTTCTCTCCGAAATGGCAAAGCTCGGCTGCGGCAGAGACGAGGTCATCGCCCTGCTGCAAGGCCGAAAGGAGGAAGAACCATGAGTATTTTAGAATGTAAGGCGCTCACCAAGCGCTACGGCGGCAAATCCGCCCTCGAGGGCGTAGAGCTCGCCATCGAGCCGGGCCGCATCGTCGGTCTGCTCGGCCCGAACGGCAGCGGCAAAACGACCCTCATCAAGCTCGCCAACGGCCTGCTCACCCCCACGAGCGGCGAAATTCTGATCGACGGCAAAGCCCCCTCGCCGGAGACGAAGGCCATCGTCTCCTATCTCCCCGACCGCAACGCCCTGCCCGACTGGATGACCGTCGCGCAGACCGTCGGCTACTATGCCGACTTCTACGCCGACTTCCGCCGCGACGCGGCGCAGGAGATGATCCAGCGTCTCGGCCTCGACGTCTCCCAGCGCGTCAAAACGCTCTCCAAGGGCACGCGCGAAAAGCTCCAGCTCATCCTTGTCATGTCCCGCGCGGCGAAGCTGTATCTGCTCGACGAGCCGATCGGCGGCGTCGACCCCGCCACCCGCGACTACATTCTCCGCACCATCATCGGCAACTACAACGAGGACGCCTCCGTCGTCATCTCCACCCACCTCATCGCGGATGTCGAGCAGGTGCTCGACGAGGTGATCTTCCTGCAAAACGGCCGCGTCGAGCGGCACACCACCGTCGACGCCATCCGCGGCGAAACCGGCAAAAGCGTCGACGAGCTTTTCCGGGAGGTGTTCAAATGCTGACCAAACTCATCCGGCACGAATTTCGTGCCACGAGCCGCATCATGTGGCCCATCTTCGCGGGGATGCTCGCGCTGACGCTTGCCATGCGCGCCTCCCAGCGCGTGCTGCAAAACGATTTTCCCTGGCTGCTCAACCTGCTGGCGGTCCTCGTCACCATCGGCTTCGTCTTCGGTATCATGGCGCTGTGCTTCGCGCCGCTGGTGCTCTCCGCCGTGCGTTTTCGCGACCATCTCCTCAAGGACGAGGGCTACCTCACCCTGACGCTGCCGGTGAATATGCACCAACTCCTTGCCTCCAAGCTGATCGTCTCGGCGGTCTGGTACGCCGCGGCGTTCCTCGCCGTCGTGCTGCTGTGCATGATCGGCGCGTTCGATTTTAGTGATTGGCGGGTGGTCCCGCAGTTCGCAGCCGACTTCCTCCGCGCCTTCCGCAAGCTGGACAGCTCGATGCAGGGGCAGGCGCTGCTCTTCGCGTTGGAGTTCTTCCTCTTCTGCGTCCTGGGCGTCACCGCCGTTTCCCTCATCGTCTACGCGGCGTACGCCGTCGGCTTCAGCTTCAATAAGCACAAGAGCGCCCTCACCGCCGTGTCCGTCCTCGTGTTCTTCCAGCTCGTGCAGTTCGCGGCCATCGCGGTGCTGGCAAATCTCTTCTGCGACGGCTTCACCGCGTGGTCGAGCCTCACCGGCGTGCAGGCAGGCAATGCCATCTTTGCCGTCGCCCTCGTCTGCGAGCTGATCGTCTGCGTCATTTTCTACCTCGTCACCTATTTCTTCCTCACGAGGAAGCTGAATCTGGAGTGACCCATGAAAAAAATTCTTGTCCTCATTCTGACGCTCGCGGTGGGCCTTGCCCTCCTGCGGCGGAAAAAGTAAACAACCACCTCATCTGAAAAAGCGGCCGGAGAGCGAAAAAAGCTTTTTCGGCCGCTTTTTGCGCGCAAAATCAAGAAAAATTTAAGAAAAAAGCACAGAAAAAACACAAGCTCCGTCTGCTATCATGGCGGCAGAAATATCGGAAAGGAGTTTTCCCCATGTCCCTTCTTGAAGTCAGCGGTCTCTCCAAGACCTACACCACCCGCTTCGGCGGCGCCAAGGTCGAGGCGCTCAAAAGCGTCACCTTCTCCGTCGAGAGCGGCGAGTACGTCGCCGTCATGGGCGAGAGCGGCAGCGGCAAAACCACGCTTCTGAACCTCCTCGCGGCGCTCGACCGCCCCACCGGCGGCACGGTCCTCCTCGGCGGGCAGAACCTCGCCGAGATCCCCGAGGAGCGCGCGGCGGCCTTCCGCCGCGACCACCTCGGCTTCGTCTTTCAGGACTTCAGCCTTCTCGACACCTTCTCTCTGGAGGACAACATTCTCCTCCCCCTCGTCCTGCAGGGCAAGAGCCGCGGCGAGATGAAGTCCCGCCTTGTCCCGCTCGCCGACCGGCTCGGCATTTCCGACCTGCTCAAAAAATACCCCTACGAGGTGTCCGGCGGCCAGAAGCAGCGCGCCGCCGTGGCCCGCGCGCTCATCACGCGCCCGCAGGTTCTCTTTGCCGACGAGCCGACCGGTGCGCTCGACTCCGGCTCCACCGAGGAGCTGCTCCGTCTCTTCGGCACGGTCAACGGCGCGGGGCAGACGATCCTGATGGTCACGCACTCCGTCCGCGCGGCCAGCTGTGCGGGCCGTGTCCTCTTCCTGCGCGACGGCGCCGTCGCACAGGAGCTCACGCGCGGCACGGACACGGAGACCGCCTTCTACCGCCGCATCGCCGACGCGCTCACTGCGTCCCAGACGGGGGGCGGCGCGGCATGAATGCGTTCTTCTATCCCCGTCTGGCGCTCAGCGGGATGCGCCGCGACCGGCGCATTTACGCCCCCTACCTCGCCGCCTGCGTCTTTATGACAGCGGTGGTCTACGACCTCGCCTTCCTCGCCGACAGCCCCGCGCTCTACGCCGTCGGCAGCGGCGTAAACGGCATGGACACCTCGGCGATCCGCCTCGTGATGACCCTCGGCAAGTGGGTGATGGCGGTGTTTGCCCTCCTCTTCTTTTTCTACACGAACGCCTTCCTCATCCGCCGCCGCAAGAAGGAGCTCGGCCTCATGAGCGTCCTCGGCATGGACCGCGGCGCGCTCGCCTCGCTTCTTTTCTGGGAGACCGCCTTCTCCGCGCTCGTCTCCCTCACCGCGGGACTCGCCCTCGGCGTGCTGCTCACGCAGCTCTCCGCCCGCGTGCTCTCGCATTTCGCCCGCACGGAGCTGCCCACTCTGCCGCTGCTGGATCTTGGCGCGGTTCGCTTCTGCGTCCTGACCGATGCGTTTATCTTCTTTCTTCTCCTCCTGAACGCATGGCGGCAGGTGCGCCGCGCCTCCGCGGTCAGCCTTCTCCGCAGCGACAGCCTCGGCGAGCGTCCTCCGAGATCCCAATGGCTCCTCGTCCTTCCCGGCCTGGGCCTTCTCGGCGGAGCCTACTACCTCGCCGTCACCATCACCGAGCCGATCACCGCGATGCTCGTTTTCTTCGTAGCCGTCGTCATGGTCATCCTTGCGACATTCCTTCTCTTCATCGCGGGCAGCGTTACCCTCTGCCGCACGCTCCAAGGCAATGACCGGTTCTATTACCAGAAGAAAAACTTCGTCGCGCTCTCCTCGCTCGTCTATCGTATGAAGCGCTCCGGCGCGGGACTTGCCGTCATCTGTATCCTCTCGACCATGATCCTCGTCATGCTCGGCTCCACCGCGGGGCTCTACTTCGGCGCGGAGGACGTCGTCCGCACCCTCTCCGCCGAGATGAGCCGTGAGATCGCCGCCGAGGCGCGCGCGGAGTTCTACGCCACCTACGGCAGTCTCTTCTTCCTCGCCCTCGTCCTCAGCACGGTGTTCCTCCTCGCCTCCGTCCTGATGCTCTACTACAAGCAGCTCTCCGAGGGCTACGAGGACGCCGCCCGCTTCGCCGTCATGCAGCGCGTCGGCATGACAAAGCGCGACATCCGCACAAGCGTCAACGCCCAGCTGCGCATGGTGTTCCTCCTGCCGCTGCTTGCCGCCTTCGTCCATCTCGCCTTTGCCCAGCCGATGATCTGGCGCATTCTGCGGCTCTTCGGACTTCAGAACCTTCCGCTCGTGCTCGGCGTCACGGCGTGCGCCTGCGCCGTGTTCACCGTGCTCTACTGCGCCGCCTGCCGCCTGACCTCCAACGCCTACTGCCGCATCGTGGGCGAAGGGGTCTGAGGCCGCGTCGCCGGAAAATTTGAACAATTCCGTAACAAATCGCCGTTCCGCTTGTTTTTGCTTCGCGCCGTGATATAATAGTGTGGAACAACCCCATTTTGTTGCACGGCTTCGTGCAAGAGGAAAGGAAAAATTTATGGGCATCAAATTTTCCGGCTCCGACGCCGGCGGCTTCCGCTTTGATTTCTCCGGCGCGAACAGCGCTGCCGGCGGCAGCGAGGGAAGCGCCGCGCCCAAGCGCGAGCGCAAGCCGCGCAAGGCCGTCGGCACCCCCGGCAAGCGCATCGCCATCAATAGCCTCGTCACCCTCCTCGTCGGCGCGGTCTACTTCTACCTCGAGCTGCCCGCCATCAACCTCCACGCCGAGGAGTTCTACGGCTTCGTCCTGCTTCTCTGCGCGGTCTACTGCGGCTGCGCCCTGCTGACCTCCGGCTTTCAGGGCGAGGGGGCCAAGGGCTACTTCCGCTTCGTGAAGAAGCAGTGCACCGTCCCGTTCTTTCTCGCCGCCGGACTGCTCGCGCTTGCCGTCGTCGGCGGCGTGGCCTCGTGGGTCGTGTTCCGCGCGGGCAGCTACCAGAAGCTCCTCACCGTCCAGTCCGGCGACTTCTCCTCCGAGATTGCCGAGGTCGCCTACGACCGCATTCCCATGCTCGATAAGGACAGCGCCGAGAAGCTCGGCGACCGCAAGCTCGGCGAGCTTTCCGACATGGTCTCCCAGTTCGGAGGTAGCAATACGTAACCGAACGAAGCATACTGA